>Ga0272442_10000588_pt1 | contig 56930 bp, 43 predicted proteins | sample SSMForm2O_FD_200262 | JGI IMG/M metagenome (GOLD analysis project Ga0272442, IMG submission 200262) | Marine sediment archaeal communities from Little Sippewissett salt marsh, Falmouth, MA, United States - SSM-Form-2O | ecosystem: Environmental > Aquatic > Marine > Wetlands > Sediment ...
ATACATGTCACGCTTACGGCCTGGTCCCCGACGACGTCGTAGGCGTCGTCGGACGCCGCGTCGTCCACGCTCAGCGTCACCGTCGCCGTGTCGTCCCCGGCGGTGTCGTCGTCGATCCCGGTGACGGTCACGGTCTGGGGCGTGTCCCAGTTGGCGTTTGTGAACGTCAGTGTCGCAGGAGAGACCGTGGCCTCGCCCGGGGCGCTGCTGGTCACGGATATCACCACGTTGCCGGCCGGTTGTTTGTCGAGCACCACGGTGAAGGCGCCCGTGCCCCCGTCCTCTTCCACGGTGACGGTCGATGCGCTGGTTGTGAACCCGGCGCTCTGCGCGAAGGTCGTCGGGTCGAGGAGATTCAGGTGGTCGGCCTTTATCCACTCGGGCCTGCGACGGGTTCTGGAGATGCGCAGTTCGTCGAGAACACCCTTGTAGTAGCTCCAGACGGATGCCCCGATGTTGTGATAGCCGATGGTGAACGTCGGAGCGCTGTTCTTGTGGCTCACCTCGGCGATGTTCGTAAGCTTCGACAGGCCGCCGTCGAAGAAGGTCTTGCCCTCCTCGTTATCCTCGTATGTGATCGCCACGCCGTGCCAGTTGTTGTCGTCGACGTCGTGGTTCGAACCCCAGTTTGTGACCGTGTTGTTGATGTCCCTGATGTACCCCTTGCAGAAGCCGTTCGAGTCGAGGAGGAACCCCAGCCCCTTGCCACCGTCGGCACTGTTTCTCGTGCCTACGATGACCATCGTGGCGCCGGTTCCTCCGGGGGTCCTGGTGATCGCCGACATGGTGTAGGAAACACCGTTGGCGAAGTTGAAGTCGCCGTCGTTGTTCACGGATATCTTGTGGCCGGTGCCGTTGAAGAGCGTGGCGGTGCCCGCGGCGCCGGTCTCTCCACCGAGGGTAATGCCGTTCTGGGCGGTACCGTGGTTCTGGTTGATCGTCCTGTCGTTGCCCCCGCCATCGTGCCAAACGCCGACGTAATGGGAGTCGTAGGCGTTGTACTGCCCGTAGGCGTCGGTCGCCGCCGGCTGGGTTGCCCCCGGTTTGTTGTACCACAGGTAGATGGTGGTGTTGTCCGGTCCGGAGCTCACCGCGGGCACCTTGACGGCGATTTCCGCGTAACCGTTGGCCGGGTCGTTGTCGATGCGGAACGAGCGCACGTCGCAGGCCAGGCGGTTGGTGCCCGCGGCGTCCGAGGTGAAGCGCAGGTCGCCGCCGCCCTCCAGCGCGGGGTGCGGCCCGTCGGCGTCGAACATGCCCGGTGGAAGAACCTGCTCGGTGACTATGAACGTCCAGTTGGTGAGGTTCGCGTCGATCTTGGAGCTGTCGATGGTGATCGCGCAGACCTTGCCCCAGTCGTTCATGTCGACGGCCAGGGGGATGCGCACGTCCGTTTCCCACGCGAAGCTGTCGGACTCGCTGTCGCCGTCGGTGACCAGAACCTCGAGCGTGTGGTTGCCGGTGTCCCGCGGCTGCGGGGTCCAGACGAACTCCGGTCCGTCCTCGGGTTGCGGGACGCCGTCCAGGCGCCACTCGTAGATAAGCTCGCCGGGTTGGTCGGGCTCGACGAGGAACTTCCAGGGGAGTTCCGGAGCCAGGCGCAGACGGTTGCGCGAGTCGGGCCTGGCCTCGAAGGCCGGGCCGCGCTCCGGGCCCCTGCCGGTGCGGACACCTACCCTGCCGGCCAGGCGGGGCTCTGCGGATGGTGGTGCCTGCGCCGGTTCTACGGTCGGAGTGGAACTGTCTCGTGGCCTGACCGCCTCCTTGCCGGGACGGGCCTCACGGGCAAGGGAGTCGCCTGGGTTCTCTTGTCTGCACGGGTTCCGGAAGACGCGGCGCAACCCGCCCCCGGCCACGCCGAACAGCAGCGCCAGGAGGATGAGCAGCAGCCCGAGGGCGGCCGCGAGCCTGTTGCGGCGTTCACTCATTGCCGTGCGAGCCTCCTGTTGCGCAGCCTTCCCGCTGCCCGGGAGAGATCCGCAACGAGGCTCTCGTGGTGCATTGCCTTTGCATCCCTATGCACCTTGTTGATGCCCGGACTGCAAGGACCCCGGGTCGCCTGGGGAGGCGTCCGCCCGCCGGTACTGGAGCGCGTTGCCGGCATAAGGGCTAAGACTACCAGAGCATTGGGGATAGCCACAAGTCCCACAGCCTGGCTTGACTTCAAGAGACCCTCCCCGGGCCCAGCGGGCCCCCTTTATATATTGTAGGATCGGCCAGCGGCGTCAAGACCTTCAATCTCAAAAAATCTCACTATATTAACAAGCGGCATCCTGAACCAGTTCGTATTTGTCCAGCTGAAGGTGTTCAAAGACGTCCAAAGCTTCGCTTGTACGGACCTCTTCCAGCTGAAGCCTGTCATAAAGCACATAACAACGTGTGTTGCCCACGCACGTGTCAGTGCAGGTCTCTCTGGGAACGACATCCGGCATGTGGTGCGGTTGGCACCACGGAGCGTTGTGGCCGCAAAGCTCCGACAGATTGGCGCGCAATGCCGTTCGTTTTCTGGGCAAGTTGCGGTGGGACTTGGCAGATCGTCTTCGGCCTGCTACGCCCGCGGCTACGCCGGCATGCGCCGCGCCGAGGCCCTCGAGGGCGGCGCGCGTCTGGCGCTCCAGTGTGCGCCAGGCGGTGCAGCGAGCGGTGTCCAGTTTGCCGGAATAGCAGGGGCGATCCCTGGTTGGGGTGGGGACGGGCCTCGAACGCGTGCACCGCGATTTCGCAAGTGCTTGCGATTCGGACCCGGATTGACATAATCGGGGTACTCGGAGGGAATCCCGGCGGCGGGCCGCAGTGTTTTCTGAGAGAGTCGTCGACACTGGCGGGCCGCATGCAGAAAGGAACTCACATGTTTGATCGATTCACCGACCGGGCGCGCAAGGTCATGACCTACGCCCGCAAGGAAGCCATTCGTTTCAACCACGACTACGTCGGAACCGAGCACATCCTGCTGGGTCTCGTCAAGGAAGGCAGCGGCGTTGCCGCCAACGTGCTCGAGAACCTGGGCGTGGATCTGGAGAAGGTTCGCCTGGAGGTCGAGAAGCTGGTGCGCACCGGGCCCAGCACGGTGACCAAGGGCGACAAGCCCTACACCAGCCGTGCCAAGAAGGTCCTCGAGCTGGCCATGGAAGAGGCCCGCAACCTCGATCACAACTACGTCGGGACCGAGCACCTGCTGCTCGGTCTCCTGCGCGAGAGTGAGGGCATTGCCGCGCAGGTGCTCATGAACCTCGGTCTCAACCTCGAGGAAGTTCGCAACGAGGTCATGGAGTTCCTCACCGGCGCCGAGCCCCAGGCCGGGCCGGGTCAGCAGAACCCGGGCGGGATGGAGCCGGGCGGCGCGCCCGGCATGGGCGGGGGCGGAGCGCCGACCACCGGACCCGAAGGCAAGGAGAGCAAGACCCCCGCGCTGGACTCCTTCGGGCGCGATCTCACCCAGCTGGCCCGAGATGACAAGCTCGATCCCATTATCGGCCGCGACAACGAGATCCAGCGAGTCCTGCAGATCCTGGCGCGGCGCACCAAGAACAACCCGGTGCTGCTCGGCGAGGCCGGCGTGGGCAAGACCGCCATCGTGGAGGGGTTCGCCCAGCGGGTAATCAAGGGCGACGTGCCGGAGCTGCTGCGCAGCAAGCGCATTATCATCCTTGACCTGGCCATGATGGTCGCCGGTACGAAATATCGCGGGCAGTTCGAGGAGCGCATCAAGGCGGTAATGAACGAGGTTCGCCGCAACCCGAACGTGATTCTCTTCATCGACGAACTGCACACCCTGGTGGGTGCCGGGGGCGCGGAGGGTTCGATCGACGCCTCGAACGTCCTCAAGCCCGCGCTGGCCCGCGGCGAGGTGCAGTGCATCGGCGCGACTACCTTCGACGAGTACCGCAAGCACATCGAGAAGGACGCGGCGCTGGAGCGTCGTTTCCAGACCATTACTGTCAACCCGCCAACGCCGGATGAGACCCTGGACATCCTCAAGGGGCTGCGCGACAAGTACGAGGCCCATCACCTGGTGACCTACACCGACGAGGCGTTGGAGGAGTCGGTCAAGCTCGCCGATCGATATATCACCGGGCGGTTCATGCCCGACAAGGCCATCGACGTTCTCGACGAGGCCGGCAGCCGGGTGCGGCTGCGGGCCATGACCCGCCCGCCGGACCTCAAGGGCATCGAGAAGGACATCGCCAGGCTCGAGCGCGAGAAGGAGGAGGCGGTCGCCGAGCAGAACTTCGAGACCGCCGCCAAGTTCCGCGACAAGGCCGAGGAACGCCGTGCGGAGATGCGTCGCATCCAGCGCGAGTGGCGCGAGAAGGCCCGCGAGACCCGCGGCACCGTTGATCCCGAGGTGATCCGCGAGGTCGTCTCGGGCATGACCGGGATCCCGCTGCAGCGCATGGCCGGCGCCGAAACCGAGCGGCTGCTGAAGATGGAGGACGAGGTCCACAAGCGCGTGGTCAGCCAGGACGAGGCCATCCAGGCCATCGCCCGGGCCATCCGGCGCTCGCGCTCGGGGCTCAAGGATCCGCGCAGGCCGGTGGGCTCCTTCGTATTCCTGGGGCCGACCGGAGTGGGCAAGACCGAGCTGGCCAAGGCTCTGGCCGAGTTCATGTTCGGTTCGGACGAGGCCCTGGTGCAGATCGACATGTCCGAGTACATGGAGAAGCACAACGTCAGCCGGATGGTCGGCGCGCCCCCGGGCTACGTGGGCTACGAGGAGGGCGGGCAGCTCACCGAGCGTATTCGCCGCCGGCCGTACTCGGTGGTGCTCTTCGACGAAATCGAGAAGGCCCACGGCGACGTCTTCAATCTCCTGCTGCAGATCATGGAGGAGGGCAAGCTCACCGATTCATTCGGCAGGCACGTGTCCTTCCGCAACACCGTGCTGATCATGACCAGCAACATCGGTGCGCAGCTCATCAAGAACCAGGGGGCCATGGGCTTCACCAAGCGCTCGGAGGACATGACCTACGAGCAGATGAAGAAGGTCCTGCGCGACGAGATGGAAAAGGCCTTCCGGCCGGAGTTCATCAACCGCCTCGACGACGTGATCGTCTTCCGCCAGCTCAACCGAGAGGACCTCAAGGGCATCGTCAAGATCCAGACCTCCTGGCTCGACGAGCGCATGAAGGAGAAGGGCTTCGAGCTGGGGCTCACCGAGGAGGCCTACGAGTTCCTGATCGACAAGGGTTTCAACCCCGATTTCGGTGCGCGCCCGCTGCGCCGGGCCATAGAGCGCTACCTCGAGGACCCGCTCAGCGAGGCGCTGCTCTCGCGCCGCTTCAGCGCGCCGGTCAGGATCGTGGTCACTCCCGAGACCGAGGAGGAGTTCCATTTCGCGGCCGAGGACCTCGACGAGTGGCCCAAGACCCGGGCCGAACTGGAACGCGAGCGCAAGGCCAGGGAGAAGGCCGAGCAGGAGGCGCGCGAAGCCGAGGAAGCCGCCAGGGCCGCCGAAGAGGCGATCAGGGCCGCCGACGCCTCCGGCGAATCCTCCCCGCCGGCCGAGGGTGGCGAAGAGAGCCAGGGCGACTGACGAGACGAGGTCGACATGCCCGAGGGGATGAAGCCCGGATTGCAGTTCGACGACCGGAAGATGATCGACGCGGCGACGTTGACATTGAGGTCCATCGGCGTGGGCTACGAGGTCATCGACGTTGCGGAATTGGCCGAACTCCCCGAGTGGGCCGACCGTTCACGGGGCGGCAGGATGATCTTTATCGAAGCGTCCCGCTGGGAAGAGGGCATGAACAAGGTCGGCGAGGTCTTCGGCTGCGGTGGTCCGGAAGACGCCGCTGCGGAGGGCTCCTGAGCGGCGAGGCGGGCCGCCAGTCGCAGCGCGGCGGCTTCAGCCGTCGCCAGGGGCGTGCGGGGCCTGCCACTCGAGGGGATCGACCTTGTAGAAGGCCCTGACCTCTTCGTAGAGCTCGGGGTGCTTCTTACTCAGTTGGCGGGGCTTCTCGAAGAAGGCCACGGTGAGCTCGGCGAAGAACTCCGGCAGGTTGGTGGCGCCGTACCGGTCTATGACGTCGCGCTTGTGGCGACGGGTCTTCTCGACCAGTTTTTCGTACTCGGGCAGAAGCGCGCGGGCCCAGGCGGTGTAGCGCGCGCGGCTCTCCAGCAGCGGCGCGCCGTCGACCTCGCCGTCCTCTTCGTCCAGCTTGTGGGCGAACTCGTGCATGACCACGTTTTCGCCGTCGCGCACGTCCCGCGCGCCGCCCAGCGCGTCGCACCAGGAGAGCACCAGCGGGCCGCCCTTCCAGGATTCGCCCAGTCGGCTCTGGTCCTCGATCATGCCGTCCTGTCGCGAGTCCGCGAAGTAGCCGGTGGGATAGACGTAGATCGTGGTGAAACCCGGGAAGTAGTGCGCCCGGCGGCCGAGGAGCAGCACGCAAGCCTGCGCGGCGACCGTCACGCGGATCTCGTCGGTCATCTCCAGGCCGCCGCAGCCGGTGAAGCTCTTCTCGGCTACGAAGACGTTGATGTGGCGCTCGAGTTCCGCGCGCAGCGGTTCCGGCATGCGGTTGTACATGGGCACGTTGCGTCCCAGCACATCGCGCCACTTCGGGGGGAATGGAGCCTTCCGCAGCCTGCGTCGCCGGGCGGCGCGCCACAGTCGCAGCAGGGCCCAGAGCGCGAGAGCCAGGAACCCGAGGATCGCCACTCCGGCCAGGAACCACACCAGCCGCGTGTCGGTGGCCCCGGAGCGCACGGCGAGGTATCGCATCAGTCGTTGGGTCCGGGCCTCTTGCCCTCGTCGCCAGCCTCGCCGATAAGCGAGGAGACCAGCAGCTCGTACTGCACCAGGATCGAGGCCTTCTTGCCGCCCGAGAGCTGTCCCTGGACCCATCTTACGGGGTATATCTCGCGGTCGTTGGGCAGGCGCAGGCCGAAGCCCTGGTCCCCGGAGCGGAAGTAGTCCCCGCCGAAGCGCGTGCGGATGCACTCGCCCAGAAAGGCGCTCATGCCCACCACCCAGCGGCTGGTCTCGTCGCCCCCCAGGCCCATGATCTCGTCGCCCTTCATGGTGATGAGCGTGTAGAGCCCCAGCAGCCCCTCGTCGCCGGGAGTGAGCGCGGCATTCTCCAGCGACCTGGCCAGCCAGTTCTGGAACTGCGACGCCAGGGTCCGGACCTTCTCGTCGATCTTGGCATGGGAGTCGTTGTCGGGGCTGCGGATCATGGGGTGATTGTCGGAGGCACCCGGCGAGGAGTCAAGTCCCTGGCCCCTGCGCTCCCACCGGTGCCTCTCTGGTATCAGTGCCGAACGTCCCGCATCACCTTTCGTCACTTGAGGCCGCCGGTGCCCTTCGTAGAATGCCCTGCTGACTCGAGAGCACGGCGCCTTCTGCGAAAGGAGTTCCTTCCGAAATGGCAGACAAGAAACAGCAGTTCGGTCTGGTGGGTCTGGCGGTGATGGGCGAGAACCTGGCCCTCAACGTCGAGAGCAAGGGCTTCAGCGTGGCGGTCTGGAACCGGACCACCAGCAAGGTAACCGACTTCATCAACGGCCGCGCCAAGGGCAAGGACTTCGTCGGCTGCTACACGCCCCAGGAACTGGCCGACGCCCTGGAGCGTCCCCGCAAGGTCATGCTGATGGTCAAGGCCGGGGCGGCCACCGACGCGATGATCGAACAGCTGGTGCCGGTGCTCGAGCCCGGCGATCTCATCATCGACGGCGGCAACAGCTACTTCAAGGACACCGAGCGTCGCTCGAAGGAACTCGCAGAGAAGGAACTGCTCTTCATCGGCACCGGCGTCTCGGGGGGCGAAGAAGGCGCGCTCAAGGGTCCGGCGATCATGCCCGGCGGCCAGAAGGTGGCCTACGGCCTGGTCGGCGACCTGCTCTGCAAAGTGTCCGCACAAGTCGACGGCGAGCCCTGCTGCACCTACATCGGCCCGCGCGGTGCCGGCCACTACGTCAAGATGGTGCACAACGGCATCGAGTACGGCGACATGCAGCTGATCAGCGAGAGCTACGCACTGATGGACGCCGCGGGCATGGGCGCCCACGAGATCGCCGACGTGTTCGGCGAGTGGAACAAGGGCGAGTTGCTCTCTTACCTGGTGGAGATCACGCAGAAGGTTCTGGCCTACGACGACCCCGAGACCGGCAAGCCGCTGATCGACGTCATCATGGACGCCGCCGGCCAGAAGGGAACCGGCAAGTGGACCAGCCAGGACGCGCTGGACCTCGGCGCGCCGACCCCGACCATCAACGCCGCGGTCGAGGCGCGGATCATCAGCTCCTTCAAGGACGAGCGCGTGGCCGCGTCGAAGCTGATCAAGGGCCCCGAGGCCAGGATCAGCATCGACAAGAAGGATCTCGTCGCCAAGCTGCGCAACGCGCTCTACGCGGCGAAGATCTGCTCCTACGCACAGGGCATGGCCCTCTTGCGCCTGGCCAGCGAGGAGTACGACTACAACCTCGACTTCGGTGCCTGCGCGCGCATCTGGCGCGGGGGGTGCATCATCCGTGCCCAGTTCCTCAACCGCATCACCGAGGCCTACGAGCGCAATCCCGAACTGCCCAATCTCCTTGTCGACGAGGAGTTCAAGTCCGAGGTCGAAGGCAAGCAGCAGGACCTGCGCGACGTCGTCAAGCTCGCGGTTGATGCCGGCATCCCCGCCGGCGCCTACTCGGCGAGCCTGGCCTACTTCGATGCCTACCGCTCGGAGCGCGTCAGCGCCAACATGATCCAGGGCCTGCGCGATCACTTCGGCGCGCACACTTACGAGCGCGTGGACAAGCCGCGCGGCGAGTGGTTCCACACCGAGTGGATGGAAGTCTAGCAGGCCGTCGAAGACGGCCTGCTAGAGCAGGAGAGAGGGGAAAGGAGAAAGGAGAGCTGCGGATTCGGCCAACATGGAGAATAACACCTGACCTTCGAGGCCGGGTGCTCTCCTGCGGTCTCCTCTCTCAGGTCTTGCTCGCCGACTCATGGTCACTGCCATCTGGCGATTGGGCAAACTCCCATCGGTTCTCACTCTTCAGATGAGGAGGTGTGATGATGAACGTCTTTGAAGCGATCGAGAAGCGCCACAGTTATCGAGGTGCTTTCACGGATGCGCCGGTGCCCCGCGGGGATCTCCTGAAGATCGTCGAGGCCGGGATCCGCGCGCCCTCGGGCTTCAATCTCCAGAGCACCGAGTTCGTAATCGTTGACGACGCCGACCTGATCGCCCGTATCGGGGAGATCACCGGGAACAAGACGGTATCGCGGTCCAAGGCCCTGATCGCCTGCGTGAGCCAGGAGGTCAGACCGCCTTCCGCCCCGGAGATGAGCTTCGAGATCGAGGACTGCTCGGCCGCCACCGAGAACATTCTGCTGGCCATCACCGCGCTGGGGTACGCGTCGGTCTGGATCGACGGTTGCCTGCGCCGCGAGAACCGCGCCGCGCGGGTCGGTGAACTGCTGGGGGTCCCCGAAGACAGGACCGTGCGCATCGTCCTGCCGGTCGGGGTCCCCGCCGAGGAGCGCGCCCAGAAGGAGAAGAAGGCTTTCGAGCAACGGGCCCGCTACAACAAGTGGAGCTAGCGTGAGCGAGAGGCCCAACCTGCTCGTCGTCCACACCGACCAGCAGAGCCTCTGGACACTGGGGTGTTACGGCGGCAGCCTCGTCGATACGCCGAACATCGACGCGATCGCCTCGGGCGGCGCGCTCTTCGGCAACTTCTTCGTCAACAGTGCTGTTTGCACGCCCTCGCGGGGCTCGATGCTCACCGGGCGCTACCCGCACTGTCACGGGGCCTACCGCAACCCGGTGCACATCAACCGCGACGAAGTGACGCTGGCGCGCGTCCTGGCGAAAGCGGGCTACGATACCGCCTACATGGGCAAGTGGCACCTCGACGGCGAGGACCGGCCGCCGGACGAAACCGTCCCGCCCGGGCGGGCCATGGGCTTCGCCGACAGCCGCTACATGCTCAACCGTGGTCACCGCAAATCGGTGGGCGAGAACGCCGACGGCAGCCTGGAGCTTTCGCCGGAGACAGGTGCCGGCCGGTACATGACCGACTGGCTGGGCGACAAGGCTCTCGAGTTTCTGAGCGCAAGGCGCGAGAACCCCTTCTTCCTGATGGTGAGCATCCCCGACCCGCACTCGCCGTTTCCGGTGCGCGAGCCCTACGCCTCCATGTTCGACCCGCAGGAGATGCCCCTGCCGACCTCCTGCCTGGAGGACCCGGCACTGCCCTCCTGGGCCCGCGAGGCACCGGTGGGTGCCGGTTCCTGGTGGCACCTGGAACCCGGCGAGCGCGGCAGTGAGCTTCGCCGGATCAAGGCGCTGTACTGCGGCATGGTCAAGTGCATCGATGACAATGTCGGTCGACTGCTCGAGTGCCTCGAGGAGCGTGGCCTGGCCGACGACACCGTCGTAGTCTTCACCACCGACCACGGCGACTACATGGGAGAGCACGGGCTGACCGGCAAGAACATGGTCTACGAGGGTGTCTACCGCATACCCCTGGCCGTCCGCTGGCCGAAGGGAGTCCGGCCGGGAACACGGGTCGACCGCTTCGTAACCGGCACCGACTTCCAGCAGACCGTTCTGGGCCTGATGGGAATCGCGCCGTCGGGCCGCGAGCAGGGCCGCGACGCCTCGCCCTTCCTGCGCGGTGAGAGCCCCGCGTGGCGGGACGAGGCCTTCATCCACCACTCTCGGTTCGGCTATGCCGGGGTCTTCACGCCCGATTACGAACTGGGCCTGGCGCGTTGCGGCGAGCACGTGCTCTTCGACCGCCGCGAGGACCCCGAACAACTGGTGAATCTCTTCGGCGACCCCGCCCACCGGCCCGTCGTGGAGGAACTCGCAGGCCGGGTCGTGGAGCACAACGCCGGGCTGGACAGCCCTGTCCTGGAGTGGCTCTCGACCTGGCGCCGCACCGACCGCCAGCAGCCCGTCGACGAAGGGACGATCCCCTCGCTCGATTGGTATCTCGCGAGGCCGGAGAGCAGATATGCTCTCCGGCGGCCGTAGGCCGTAGACTGTAGACTGCAGGCAATTCCTCCAAGAGCTGTATACATAACATGACGAGGGCGGCCTGACGGCCGCCCTCGAAGATGTTGATGTCAGCTCTCTGAGGGGCTACCTGCAGTTTACAGCCGTGCGGGCTCAGCCCGCGCTTACCACGTCTTCCACTCGCCCTTGAAGTTCGCGAGGTGTTCCTTGTTCATCCTGATGGCCTTGACCGACCACTGGTGTTCGGGATCGTCGTCCAGGATGATCGCGGGGTCCTCGATGTGCTTGTTCCACAGCCAGTCGATGAAGGTCCGCGCGCTCATCAGCTGCGAGTCGGCCTTGCAGACCTTGCCCTTGGTATACAGCCCGGCCGCATCCCAGGCCTTGGCCACCTTGGAGTCCTGCTTGTAGAAGTCGCGGTGGCCGGCGGGACTCATGGTCACTTCGATTTCCCTGGTTTCGCCGTTGTCCTCGACCAGCGCCACGCAGGTGGACATGTAGGGCAGCTGCATCCAGTCTTCGACGGCGTGCACCGCGGTCTGGGTGCGCATGTCGGTGCCCAGCCAGAGGATCTTGCCGTCCCAGTCGACCAGCTTGCCCCAGGGGCCGCCCCGGTCGAAGGTGCTGGCCCCGTCGCGCCAGGAGTGTCCCGCGCAGAACTCTTCGGCGCGCGCGCCGATGGCGGCCATGGGATGGGTGGGGTGGTCGCTGCGCGATCGGCCCGGCTGTTTCAGGACGTAGTTGGTGAGGCTGCCCACCCGGCTGGGAGTCTTCTCCGGGTTCCAGACTTCACCGGAGGGACCGCCACCCCTGGGCTTGAAGCACTTGGTGAAGGTCGGCACCGCCAGCGTGCCCTCCGGGCCGATGACCTCCAGCAGTGCGTCCAGAACCCAGCGCATGCCGGTGTCTGGCGCCTTGACCATCTGCCGGGCCGGGCCCACGCTGGCGTTGGAGTGCATGACCACGGTGTCGCCCTGCTCCAGCCCCAGGGACCTGAGGTCCGCGGCCATGGCCTCGACGGTGAATGTGTATTCCTGTTTGGCCATTGACGTCTCCCTTGCGATGTTGGTTGCGGGGCCCGCAGTCTAGCTTTCCGCGCAAACCCTTTCAACGCCAAATCATGCGTGGCGCGGCAGACGGGTGCCGGCGGGCCGCCGGGCGGTCAGCAGGCCGCTGAAAAAGGCGCCATTGGCACCGAGCCTGAGAGAGGAGAAAGGAGAGAGTAGACCGCCCTTCGACACGAGCTCAGGGCCTCTCCATGGAAAAGCCTTGAGCGCAGTCGAAAGGCAGGAGAGGCAGGTGCCGCCATCTCGCGGTCCATGTCCGGCAATGTGAAAGATTCCACGGCTCTCCTTTCTGCCTTCACCTTTCTCCTGCTTTCCAGGCCGGTTTCCAACGGCCTGCTAGAGGATGTTCTCGCGGGGGTCCCGGACCCAGATCAGGATCCGTTCGGCGAGGTCTTCGATCAGCTCTGGCGCGGATGACTCCGAGACGCCGGCGATCTGGACTTCAGCGTCGGACAGCGGCAGCAGGAACTTCTCGGCGGGGCTGGAGGCCACCGCTTCGGCCATGCGCGGGGTGAGTTCTCCCATCATGCTGTTGGCCATCACGGTGCCGATCGAGCCGGCCAGCGCGGCGCAGCGCAGGGAATTCCAGACGATCGCGCCCTCGCCCGTGGCTCCCTGGTCGGCGCCGGCTTCGACCATCGCGGCGGTTGCCGCCGCATTGGTCCCCAGCGCGACGACCTCCCAGTCGGCGGGCAGTTTCTCCTTCAATTGCCTCGTGATGCCGGCCCCGATGGCTCCGTCCTGGCCGTCGATAACTCCAATAATCACGGGGCGTGAGGCTCCTTCCTCCCCCCGAGGACGACCGGCATTGTAGGGCCTATGCCCGTAGAGTCAACCCGGAGACCGGAGGAAACTTGTTGAATAAGGAACCCCCGGCGCTAGTCTAGGGTGCGAATCGAGCCCGGCAGGGTCCCGGCAGCACGTCAGCCTCGGGGGCGACCCGGAAGGGCACTCGGGATGGAGGGCAGACAATGAAGTCCGCATTCTTCGCAGCAGGTGCCGGCGCGCTGGTCCTGGTCGCCGGGTGTACGGTGAACGTCGGTCGCAGACACCGGCCGCGCCGCAGAACGGTAGTGGTCCACAAGCCGGCTCCGCCGCCAAAGGTGGTGGTGGTGAAGCAGCCGGCGCCTCCGCCCAGGAAGGTGGTGGTGGTGAATCAGCCGGCACCTCCGCCGCCAAAGGTGGTGGTGGTGAATCAGCCGGCGCCTCCCCCCAGGAGGGTGGTCGTCAGAAAGCCGGTTCCTCACGCCAAGGTGGTGGTGGTCAATAGCGCGCCTCCTCCGCGCAAGGTCGTTGTCAGGCCTCGGCGGCCCAGCCGCAAGCATGTCTGGGCCGGCGGCCACTGGGAGCGCCACGGCAACGCCTGGGTATGGAAGAAGGGCCATTGGGTCACTCGGCCGCGCGGAAAGAAGACCTACGTTCCGGCCGGGTGGGTCAAGACCCGTGGCGGATGGAAGCACGTTCCCGGCCACTGGCGCTAGCAGGCCCCTGAAAACGCCCTGCTCGAGCAGGAGAGCAGTTGAACGGTCGAGCAGTTGATGCGGAAAGGACCACATTGGCAAGGTTAATCCTCTCCTGCCCCGGCGCTCCGTAGCAGGGGGGGCTCTTCAGCGGCCCGCTGGAGAATCACCGGGAAGTCCCAGGTCAGACCGGCCCCGCACTCGTGGCGGGGCCGGTATCACTTGCAGGCAGCAGGTCGAACAGGCTCCGAGCGACCCAGGATTGCCTTGCAGTCGGCCAACAGGTGTGGGATTTTCCGGCACCTGCCATCGCCGGCCTGCCATCGGAAGGTGCTGCAATCAGGTCGCTTCGGCCATTGGCTTGCATGGCACGACCGTTGCTCGGTGACGGGCGGAGCCGGTCGCGGGGGCACCGGCCAGCACTGGGAGACACAGAAGGATGAAACTGGGCAGGCTTGTTTCAGGAGGAGCGATGCTGGCAGCCGCAATTCTGGGCTCGGCGGCATTCGCTGGGGAAGGTGGTGAGGGAGCCGGAGGCCGCGGGGCGGACCGGCCGTTCCTGCGATGGCGCAGGCACCGGCGAGAGGCTATCCGCAACCGCATGGACCGGCGCGAGGACGTCCGGGACCGCCGCGAGGATCGCCGCGACAGGCGCGAAGACGTGCGCGACCGCAGGGAGGACGTCCGTGATCGCGCCGAGGACCTTCGCGACGCCAAAGACGATAAGATCAAGGCCGAGAAGATGAAGTCGCTGCTGGTCGAGCGCAAGGCGGCCATGGAGGCCGGTGACAAGGAGGAAGTCGCCAGGCTCAACAGGAAGATCACGGGCCTGCGCCACAACATTCGCCGCGACCGGCGCGAGGACGTATTCGACCGGCGCGAGGACGTTCGGGATCGGCGCGAGGACCGCCGGGATCGCCGGGAAGACCGTCGCGACCGGCGCGAGGACGTTCGCGACAAGGCCGACAGGGAGTGGTTCCGCAAGCATCCCCGCCCGGTCAGGGCCCTGGATCGTCGCGAGGATCGCCGGGATCGGCGCGAGGACGTATTCGACCGCCGCGAGGATCGCCGGGATCGCCGCGAGGACGTCTTCGACCGGCGCGACGACAAGCTAAAGGCCAGAGCCATGCACGGTCTGCGCGATGACCGTCGCGACGCGATCAAGGCCGGCGACAAGGAGAAGGCGACTTGCCTGACCAGGAAGATCGGTCGGCTGAAGCACAACATCCATCGCGACAAGCGCGAGGATGTTCGCGACCGGCGTGAGGACCGCCGGGATCGCCGTGAGGACGTGCGCGACCGTTGCGAAGACCGTCGCGATCGGCGGAATCGCGAGTTCTTCCGTCGTCCTGGTCGCAAGCCGGCCAAGAGGGCCTGCCGCAGGCAGAGGCGCCGCCGCAAGTAGCCCGAAGTGCCAGCTCAACCTCGCTCCACGCAACGGGGCCGGGCAGCAGCCCGGCCCCGCACTTTTCAGCGTCGTATTGGTGTGGCTACTTCCCGGTCTTCCCGGACTTGGTCTTTGATTCGGGCTTGGGCTTCTTCGATGCGGTGGGCTTCTTGCTGCCGTCCTCGCCGGTGGAGGGCGGCTTCTTGGGGGCCTGCTCCTTCTTCTTGCCGGCGTGGGGATAGTAGCCGTCGCGCTTGAAGTCGGCCTTGCGCGGGCCTCCCTGGCGCTTGCTGAGCTTGAGGGTCTTGCCCTTGAAGTGCCGGTCGAAGAGCTCCCGCGAGGGGCGGAACACGATCGCCGGGATGCCGTGCGGGTGGTATACCGGCACGGAACCGTTGGTGCCGTGCCCCTTGGTCGCGTTGACGACGTTGCGGCCGCTCACGTGCATGCGCAGCAGTTCGAGCATGATCTCTTCGTTGCCGAGGAACTCGGCACCGTGGTTGTCCAGGTCGTTCGCCGAGAAGTCTATCAGGTCGTACTGCCTGGTTCCCGAGCGTTGGCCGCGGAAGCGGTAGTAACCCCTGGCGACGAGGATCGGCGCGTAGCTCTCAAAGATGACGCGAATGCGGCAGCCCTTCAGCATGTCGCGGAACATGGGATGCAGTTCGCGGTAGACCTGGAGGTCGAGCGGCGAGGGGCCCCTGGGCGGCTTCCAGTTCTTGGGCCGGCGCGGCGCTCGCCCGCTGGAAGTCGGTGCGATGTGAACAGCCATCCGCCCCGCCTGGTAGTCTTCATGCCAACGGCTTTCCATTATCGGTCCGAAGCCGAACTTCAGCCCGGTGTGCTTGGGGTAGTCATGCCTGGACAGGAACGGCGAGACGTAGCGCAGGTCGTTCAAGTTGGTGAACTCGATCACCGATATCGATTCCCTGGAGTCGCCCGCGGCCTTCTGCACCTTGTGGCTGGCGAGCTTGGCGCCCTTGCCCATGCGCTTGACGCGTTCCTCGACCGCCTTGCGCTCCAGCAGTTTGAGTATGCTTTCGGCCTGTGAGTTCTCCGCGGCCAGGTCTATCAGGCGCTTGGAGAAACGCACGCGCTCGGTCACGGTGGCGCTGCCATCGGGGTTGAGCTTCACGCGAGTCTCCACCTGCATGCAGCCACACAGCACCGGCAGGCAGAGCAGTAGGAGTGCGTGCCGCAGGGGCCGGCGTGTTCTCTTCAAGACCAGTTCCCTCCCTATCCGCTGTTCGACGGTTCCACTTTTCAACGGCCTGCTAGGGGCTACACCGCAGCAATTGTATCTTCGCCGTCATTCTGGCAAAGAGTGCGATCGTCATGCTGCAATGCCGACCTCCTATCCCTTTCTCCGGCGCACACGTGCACCGGGGGGGAGCTCGTCCGCTGGCAGGCCGCTCTTCAACGGCCTGCTAGAGCTCCGCCCGGTTGATAGCCCGGCAACCCAGCGAAAGCGGGCCGATGGCGAAGAGCAGGCTCAGCGCCACCGCGGCGGTCACGGCCGCGTACAGCGTGCCGGCTACGGTGACGTTCTCGCCCTCGAGCCAGATGAAGCGGTAGCTTACCCACCCCAGGCCCATGACCAGCAGGCAGACGAATCCGATCGAAAGCACCAGGCAGAGGGTGCCTCCGAAGCCGGAGACTATCTTGGCCGGGCTGGTCTCGCGGTAGTTGGGGAACAGCGCTCCCATGCCCACCGCGATGCCCGGCAGGCCCACGCACATGCACAAACCCGCGAGCATGTGAATCCAGGCCATGTTCGCGGGAATGCCCAGCATCCTCGCGCCGACGAATACCAGCGGGACGATCAGCAGCAGCGACCCGCCCATGGCGAAGACGTACTTGCCGAGCAGCAGGCGGCTGCGCCTGACCGGCAGCAGCGCCAGCACCCAGAAGCGTTTGCCCTCCACCGAGATCATGGGATAGACGAAGCGGGTGGTCAGCGTGGCCAGGGTCAACCCCGCGGCGGCCAGGTTGGTGAAGGCCACGAAGTTGGTCCAGCGCAGGCTCTGGAGGTGTTCGAAGACCACCCGCTGGTAGCCGAGGTTGCGCAGGTTGGCGACGTAGATGAACAGCAGTCCGAAGAAGATCACCACCTGCGACCACTGCACCGGGTCGCGCATGAAGGTGCGCAGGTCCTTGACCACCAGCCGGGCGGTGATCGGCGACCAGCGCGAGGCGAGCTGGCCGGCCCGGTCCAGTAACCCGCCCAGCCGGTAGGTTCTCCTGCTGGGAGAGCCCGAGGACCGGCTGTAGCTGGCCGCGTAGATCTTCTCCGCCACGTAGTCGCCGAAGAAGATCAGGAACAAGGCGGTGGATGCCAGCAGCCCGCCGTTGAAGAGTACCGATTCCCACTCCTGGTTGTAGGCGGCCAGTACCCCGTCACCGGCCCAGGCGCTCGGTGACCACACGCTCTTGCTGAAGCTGAAGGAGGCGAAGATGTCCTGGATGAAGGCCTCGTCGATGTCGGCCTTGCCCTCCAGGAAGCCGGCGCGGACCGCCAGGAATATGCCGAGGATCACAAGGACGGCGAAGCCCAGCCCGAGTACCTTGCCGCGGTAGCGCGGAAAGAAGCGGGTGAGCAGCATGCCGATCAGGGCGCCGCCGGCGGCCGGTATGAGTATGAAGGGGACCATCAGCGCCGCGGCAGCCGGGTAGAACGACCAGTGCGCCCTCTCCGGTCCGCCGAAGAGCCCGAAGGAAATCAGCAGCGGCCCGCCCAGCACCATGAAGGCCCACGAACTGAAGATCAGCGACTCGCCGGTCTTGTAGTTGTAGATGGTCCGTGCCTCCAGTGGCATGGACATCAGCAATCTGGTTTCGGGCGAGCGGAACAGGGCGCTGAAGGAGATCACCGCGTTGGAGAAGGTCAGCATGAGCAGCATGGTCAGGAAGTATATCGAGAAGAGGTACCCGATCAGGATGTGCTGGAAATCGGGGTAGCCGCGCAGGAAGCGGAAGCCGAAGGTGATGGTCTGAAAGAGCATCCCGATGAGGACCACGCCGAAGGTGGAGACCACGAAGAACTTCAGCGCCCCCCCGCCCCGCAGGTTGGTCACCACGTGACCTGCCATTCTGGTGCGCGCGGCGATCAGCTTGAAGAACGCTGGCATGCGCGGTCCCTCAGCTCACCGGGGGGAAGCGCCCGGTGGCGTTTTTCGCGGGGGCGGGCAGCACGATCCCGAAGGTGGTGCCGACTTCCGGCTTGCTGTCAACTTCGATTCTCCCGCCGTGAGCCGAGATGATCTTGGCGCAGATCGCCAGCCCCAGCCCGGTGCCCACGTCCTTGGTGGTGAAGAACGGATCGAAGATCTTCTTCAGCGTCTCCTCGGGCATTCCCGAGCCCGTGTCCGAGAAGGAGATGAGTATCTCGCGCGGGCCGTCCTCCCGGCCGGGGGTGAGGATCTCGGTCCCGACCGTGAGTCGCCCCCCGGGGCGCATGGCCTGCAGGGCGTTGCGGCAGACGTTGAGGAACACCTGGCGCAGCTTGTCGCCGTTGCCGTAGGTCAGGGGCAGTTCGTTCTTGAACTCTTCCACGATCTGCATGTCCAGCTCGCCGGCTTCGTGCCGGACCTGCATCAGAACCGCCCTGAGGGCGTCCATGACCGACATGCGCGTCATGGTCATCTGCCTCTGACGCGAGAAGTCCAGCAGGTCCTGGACGATGCCGTTCATGCGGTCGACTTCCTCGACGATGATGCCGAGATATTCACCTTCCTTCAGCGGCTCCTCGCTCTGCTCCTGCGGCTTGCCGAAGCGTTCTCCCAGCAGCTGGGCGAATCCGCGGATGGAGTTGAGCGGGTTCCTTATCTCGTGGGCCACCCCCGCGGCCATCTCGCCCAGTGCCGCGAGGTGCTCCTGGCGCTTGACCTGCTCGGCCAGTTTCTTGACCTGGCTGAGGTCGCGGAAGTTGGCCACCGCGCCCTCGAGGTTGCCGCTGTGGTCGGTCATGAAGGAAACCGACAGACCCACGGGCAGCTCCTGCTGGCCCAGGGTGACCTCCACCTCGCTGCGGTCAACCGCTGTGCCGCTTTCGAGCGCATCCCTGACGACCCTGGAAATACCGGAGATTCCCGGCAGATCATCCAGCCCGCGGCCTACGATCTCCATCTCTTCGCCGTCGAGCATGCTCAGCGCCGCGCGGTTGACCTTGCGGACCACCAGGTCCTTGTCGACCACCAGAATCCCGCTTGAGAGGCTGCGCAGGATCGCCGCGGAGAACTCCGTGGCGCTCATGATCTGCTCGTAGAGGCGCACGTTCTCGAGCGTGGCGGCGGCCACCAGGCTCATGGCGGTGACCAGTTCCTGGTCGGTCTGGTTGAAGAGCCGGCCGCCCTCGAGGGTGTCGAGGTAGACCAGACCGGAGACCTTGTCGTGGACCTTGAGCGGCGCGGCGATTACCGAGAGAACCTGACCGGCGCCGAACGCGGTGGTGTCGGCGAAGCGCTGGTCCTCCTTGACCTCGGTGAGCATCAGGCTCTCGCCCTGTTCGAGCACGTGCCGGCTCAGCGACTTGCTCACCGTAATCTCGTCGGCGCTCTTGACCACCGCGCGGTCCTCGCGCTGGCGTATGTTGGTGGGCTTCAGCGAGCCGTCCTCGTCGGCCAGGAGTATGAACCCGCGATCCGCTCCGGTGGCGGCGAAGATCTCGTCCATCACCGAGCCCAGCAGATTGGAGACCGTCAGCTGTCCTGCGGTGCGGATCATGAAGCCGTAGAGGCGCTTGAAGTTCTCCTGGGCGCGAACGTCGACTCGCAGTTTCGCGGGACTCAGGAAGTCCTTGGCCTTGGGGTCCAGCCGGAACTGGGTGGTGACGTTGGCCGGTTCGCCGTCGCGGAAGAGCACCGATCCGGTCCGGGGTTCCTCGGCCGACCCCTCGCCGCGCTGCTCCAGCAGCATCACGGTGCTCCCGATGCTGATGCGGTCGCCGTTCTTGACGACCACCTCGCTTACGCGGCGATTGTTGACGTAGGTGCCGTTGGTCGAGCCCAGGTCGCGCAGCCGCAGAACGTCGCCGTGACGCCGGATCTCGGCGTGCGCGCGACTGGAAGATTCGTCGTCGACGGTGAGGTCGTTGAAGCGCTCGCGCCCCAGACGCACCAGGTCCTTGTCGATTACGAAGCGCTGCCCCTGCTGCAGCCCGGCGATGAATACCAGCGTGTCCAATCTCAGCTCCTCAGTCTACGCTATCAGGAACTTCGCGAGCTTGTCACCGGCCTCGCGCGCCGCGGTGGCCGCGGTGTCGCCGGAACGATTGCGCAGTCGGCGCACAACTGCGGCCACGGCCTCGTCGGTCTCGTACAGGCGCTTGAGCACGAAGGCCAGCACCTGGCGCACCGATTCCTCCTGCGCGTCTATCTCCAGCAGCGTGTTAACGAAGGTGTCCGGCGACTCGTCGCAGCGGGCGACGAAACGAGCGGCCGGCGTGGGCACCCTCTTCCCCGTACTGGTGAACAGCTTGATCAGCCCCTGGGTTGCGCGCTGCAGGTGGAAGACGCCCAGCGTTTCGGCCACGGCCTTGAGCACGCCGAAACGATCGTCGGTCAGGCGCTTGAAAAGTGCGCGCTTGACCAGGTCGGTGGGGAAGCCCGCGAGCGCCCGGGCCGCACCTGTGCGCACTGCCGGATGGCCGTCCTCCAGCAGGGTCAGCAGCGTGGGGACCACCGTCTTGCTGGTAGCCTGGCCCAGGAGGTCCGCCACGAATTCCTTGACGCGCACCGACTTGGATTTCAGGGCGGCCCGCTCCAGGGTCTCGACCGCTTCGGCTGGGTTGCCGCCTTTTAGGAGGCGCTGGAGGTAGAGTGGCGGCGGGATGTCGTTGCGCGCGTAGTAGACGATCAGCGGCTCCAGGACCTTGCCCCCGCAGAGCCTTTCGAGGCTTCGGGCGGCCTCGCGCCTGACCTTCCAGGACTCGTCGTTGAGGAATCGCGAGAGGAAATCGGTTGCGCCCGGCGCACTGCAGCCGGCCAACTCGCGCAGCGCCGCGATGCGCACGCGGTAGTCGGTGTCGGCCGCGAAGCGGGTCAGCAGTTCGGCGGCCCTGGCCGGCGGCAGGCAGCGCCCCGCCAGCTCCGAGGTAAGTATGCGCACCCGGTGGTCGCCCTCCTTGAAGGCGTAGATGGCCAGTTGCCAGGCATCCTGCTTGCTCAGCCCCGAGAACATCTCGCGGATGATCCCGATTATCTGGTTGGGCGTGCCGGACTTGATGCGCCGCGCGATCACCTGGGCCTGGCGTTCCGGCTGGCGCCCGATCAGCTTGGCGGCCAGCCGGGCGATGTCCAGTTTCGTCGCCGAGGCGGCTTCCTGGCGGGCGACTTCGTCGACGAAGCTCTGGGAGGTCTTCTGGCGGGAGGTGCTGCGCCTGCGGCGCTTGACTACCGGGGATCCGGGTGCCGAGGAGGAGGCCTTGCCCAGCAGAGCCGCAACCTTTATGCGCAGGTCGGAGAGCTTCACCGGCTTGAGCAACACGCCGGCGAGACGATACTTCGAGAGCTTCTCGACGGTGGAGCTCTTGCGATCGCCGGTGACCACCAGGATGGAGCTCTCCAGGCGCTGCTGGCGCAGCATTTCCAGGACCGTCCAGCCGTCGGGGTCCTTGATCGCCAGGTCGAGCACCAGGACTTCGGGGCGGCCTTCCAGGGCCATGTCCAGGCACTCCTTGCCGGTGCCCACCGCGGCGACCGCATAGTCGGCCTCAAGATTGGCGCGGTACATCCGTCTGATGTACTCGGAGCTGTCGCAGATCAGGATGGTGCCGACCTTGGCGCGCTGTTCAACGGAAAGCCGCCGGGTCGGAGAGAGGTCGGCGTCGTCGCTCCCTTCGGCGGCCGGGGAGGTATCGCCTGCGGCCGGCGGTGCGGGTCTCGAGATCGGGACTTCCTTGACGCTCAACTTCTCCTTGAGCCGCTTGAGCGCGTCGATCAGCTCCTGCGGCGAGCGTACCCGGTCCTCGGGTTCCTTGGCCATCATCCGCAGGACCAGATTGTCAACCGCCGGAGGCACGTCCGGGGCGAAACGGCTGGGTTTCGGCGGTTTCTCGTAGATGTGCTGGTAGATGACCGCGCTGGGGTCGTCGGCCTTGAATGGCGGGCGGCCGGTGATCAGCTCGAAGAAGACCACTCCCAGGGAGTAGACGTCGGTGCGGATGTCCATGTCCCGGCCCTGGGCCTGCTCGGGGCTCATGTAGTTGGCGGTGCCAACGATGGTGCCGGCCATGGTCACGTCCATGGAGTCGCCCGCCATCTTGGCGAGTCCGAAGTCCATGACCTTCACCGAGCCGTGCTTGGTGATCATTATGTTGGCCGGTTTGATGTCGCGGTGGATCACCCCGCCATCGTCGGCGGCGCGCAGGGCCTCGGCGACCTGAATGACGATGTTGACCGCCTGGAGCGAGTCGAAGGTCTTGCCGGCACGCAGGACCTGCGAGAGATCCTTGCCGCGCACGTGCTCCATGGCGTAATAGTGCATCCCGGCGTCTTCGTCTTGCCCGAGGCTGTAGATCTGGATGATGTTGGGGTGCACCAGCATGGCTGCCGAGCGGGCCTCGCGGTAGAAACGCTGCACGAAGCGCGGATCGCGGGTCAGGTGTTCCGGCAGGATCTTGACGGCGACCTCGCGACCCAGCGATTCCTGGACGGCGCGGTAGACCGTACCCATACCGCCCTCTCCGAGGAGGTCGAGCAGCTTGTAGTCGCCAAGCTTGTCGAGCAAGAATAGCCCCCCGGCCCCGCGGGCTCAGGTCGGGAATTCTAGGCTCCAAGTGGTTCCGAATCAAGAAGAAACGACGCGCGCGAATGGCCTATGAGCCGGTTCGCTCCCCCAGTGCGCCCGGCGCACTCGTGAGGAGGATTCCCGGCCTGCCGGTCCTGGCGTGGAGCGGAGCGAAACGCGGGGCCGCCACGCCGAAGCCTCTTCCTGCAAAGGCGCCTCCTGGCGGGAATGAAGCCTGGCGCCGACACGGCGGCCATTGCGCCGCGATGCGCAGCCGTTTGCCTCCAAGCCGTCGCGCCGTGGGCGCGGCTCAGAGCCAACCGGTCACTTCGGCCAGCAGGCGCGAGTAATTCAGGAAGTCCGGCCAGGATACATCGGGGGGGACACCGTGGTCGCAGCCGGGGATATAGCCTCCGCTGCGGACCACCGGCTCGAGCCGTGCGAGTTCGTCCTCTATGGCCTGGCCGCCCCTGGCGATGCAGCGCTTGTCGACGCCGCCCCTGTAGGCCATCCTGCGCCCGAAGCGATGGCGGTACTCGACCAGGTCGTTGCCGGCGGCGACTTCCATGGGGTCGCAGACGTTGATGTCCGCGTCGATCCAGATGGGGATCAGCTCGTCGACCTTGCCGTCGGAGTCCATGTCCACCAGCGACACGCCGGCCGCGCGGGCCTCGCCAACCCAGCGGTCGTAGCAGGGCTTGAGGAATTCCCGGGTCATCGCCGGGGAGATCATCGACTTCTCCTTGTAGGCCATGTCCTCGTTGAAGCCGACCCAGTCGAGGATCCCGGCCTCCAGGATCGGGGCCAGCGTGCGCGAGATGAACCCGGTCCAGAAGGAGATCATCTCCTTCACGAATCCGGGCTGCTCGATGAACATCATGCAAAGGGGTTCGAAACCGCACCACTCGCGCAGCTGCCAGAAGGGGCCGCTGAAGCGTATGCCCACCGGGCGGTCGCCCGCGCGCAGCGCCTCGCAGCGTTCGGCGAAGTCCTCCGGGAAGCGCCCGGGCTCTTCGGGGTCATAGCGCCACTTCACCTTCTTCTCGAAGTCTTCGGGGGTTTCCACCGGGAAGCGGTGCCACTTGCGGGTAACGAAGTCGATGGCGTTGCGGATATACGTGTAGTCGTACTCGTCAGAAATCTCGGTGATGTTGCCCATCCAGTCCTGGACCACGTAGTGGCCGTCGCGGTGCTCCAGGACCTTCTCCTCGAAGGTGGGCATCATGCGGAAGTTGACGTCGGGCTGGACCGGCCGGCAGCCGGCCCGCCGGTCTATGCCCAACTCGTCGCACACCGCTTCCATGATCGGCACGTCCGGGCGCAGCCCCTCCCGCTGCCAGCGCTCGCGGGTGCTCCTGCGCCCTCCGCCGGGGTTGAAGGGCACCCTGTCCGGGGTGCCGAAGGTGAGGGTTTCGATGTAGCGTTCGCGGCCGGTCATGGTCGGCGTTGCCACGGTCATACGGGCCTTCTCCTTCCGTGCTTCAAGTTCCCTTGTGTATGCAAGTGGGACTCATCTGAATTGAGGATACCCCGATCAGGGCTTGCAAAAGTGCGCAAAGGCGTCATAGTATGTACGTAAATGAGACGTACGTCCCAGAGGGTCCCCCGCCCCTTCCCCGGCCGGCGGCGCAACGCCGGACAGAAGTCGCAGCCGCCGCACTACAGCTACGCCAGCGGCGACTACGACATCTTCCACGTGATCTGCGTTCTGCGCGGCAGGCTTTTCTTCCAGGGCGGGGGAGTAGAGCGGCCGGTGGCCCCGGGGATGATCGCGATCCTGCGCCTGGGCAGTGCATTCCGGCTGCATACCGGGCGGGTGGGCTACGAGGGCGTCTTCTTCATCGCAATTGGCGAAGAGCGTCCGGCCTTCCGGGGGGATTCCGGCGTGATAAGCGCCGACCCTGAGACTCTGGCCCTCGCCGAAGCCATGGACCGCGAGATCGCCTCGCCGGGACGCGGCTCGGGCGAACTGCTCGTCGGCCTGGGGTGCGCCATGGCCTGGCGTGCGATACGCCAGAGCGCCGGCGAGTCCGAAATGGAAAGCGGCCGTGACTGGGCAATGACCGCTCGCGCCGCGCTCGAGGCCACGCTCACTACGGGGCGGAGCGCGCGCGACGTGCTTTCTGCGCTGGGGCTGAGCTACCGCCAGGTTTCGCGACACTTCAGCGCGGAGTTCGGCATCAGTCCCAAACGGTATCAGGTCGAGGCGCGCATCCGCGAAGCCCAACGCCTGCTGTCCGGTACCGGCCAGTCGATCACCTCGATCGCCTTCGAACTCGGTTACCCCTCCAGCCAGCACTTCGCGACCCAGTTTCGGGGGCAGACCGGAGTCACTCCAGGTGCCTGGCGCCTGCGGAACCGCCCCGGGACAGGATCCTGAAGACTTCTCCGCGGGTGCTCCGGGCGGGGCGTGTTGCCACCGCCCCGCCCGGGCCATCCGTCCGTCACTTCAACTTCATGGCAAGGAAGAAAGGTCTGCCCTTTGAGACGACTTTGAGCAGAACCCGCTTCCTGGCTGCACCCAGTTCCTTCCTGAGGTCGGCAACGCTGCCGATCTTCGAGTCACCGGCTCCCTGGATAACCATGCCCGGTCGCAGGCCTGCGGAGTCGGCCGGGCTGCCGGGGTCAACCCCGGTAACCAGCACGCCCTTCAGGTCGGCAGCGATTCCGTGCTTGCGGCGGTTCTCGGGGCCGATGTTCTCTACCGCCAGGCCCAGTTTCTTGAGGCGGCCGTCATCTCGGCTGCCCGTTCTGACTGAATCCTGCTCGGCTGTGCGTTCGGCTATGGTCACGGTCAGGGTTGTTTCCTTGCCCTTGCGGTAGAGTTTCACTTCGACTTCTTCACCGACCTTGGTCAGCCCCACCTTGTTGGAGAGGGAGTTGGCATCGGCGATCTTCCTGCCGCCGAGAGAGACGATTACGTCGCGTTCCCTGATTCCGGCCCTGGCGGCGGGGCTGTCCTTGACCACCTCGGTCACCATTGCCCCGCCGGGGGCCGGGAGTCCCAGGGCCTTGGCCATGTCGTCGTCCACGTTCTGGATGCCCACGCCCAGCCATCCGCGGATGACCTTGCCGTGGTCCACCAGGCTCTTCATGATCTTGCGAGCCATGTTGATGGGGATTGCGAAGCCGATGCCCATGTACCCGCCGCTGCGGCTGAAGATCGCTGTGTTGATTCCGACGACTTCGCCGCGCAGGTTGACCAGCGGGCCTCCGCTGTTTCCGGGGTTTATGGCCGCGTCGGTCTGGATGAAGTCCTGGTACTGGATATCGACCACCTGGGCGCGGCCCTTGGCGCTGACCACCCCCGCGGTCACGGTCTGGTCCAGTCCGAAGGGGTTGCCGATGGCCAGGACCCACTCTCCGACCTCCAGGCGATCGCTGTCACCGGTGGCGGCGACCGGCAGGTCCTCGGCCTCGATCTTGATCACCGCCACGTCCGAGCGCGCGTCGCCGCCGATCAGCCTGGCTTCGAACTTCCTCTTGTCCGAAAGCCTGACGGTAATCCTGTCGGCGTTGCCCACTACGTGGTTGTTGGTGATTATGTGCCCGGCGCCATCCACGATCACTCCCGAGCCCTGCCCGCGGCGGACGTGTTCGCGGGGGCGGGGCTGCGGCGGGGTTTGCGGGCGCATTCGCGGGCCGAAGAAGCGTCGGAAGAACTCATCGTTGAAGAGGTCGTGGGGATCGTCGGGTGCCGGTCCGCCGACCTTGACCTTCTGTTCAGCCTCTATGTGCACCACGGCCGGTCGGACCCGTTTCGAGGCGGAAACGAACGCCCTGGACAGGTTGCCGGTCAGTTCGCTGCCGGACGTGCCCTTGAGTTCGCCGGCGAGCGCGCGCGGGTTGAAGTTCTCCAGGCCGAGTTGCCCGGAAGAGGCCCCCTGCCCCCGCGTCGAAATTGTCAGCCCCGCCACGATCAGGCTGGTCGCGAGGCTGTAGACGATCAGGAATCTGTTGGTCTTGTTCATCCTGCACCTCCCTGCCGGGGTGCCGATCGGTCGGTCTCACGGTGCTGACCTGGCCTCTCTGCGCGGGAGGTGCGCGGCGCGGCGAGGTGGGGGTCCCATCCTCTCGGGGAGTCCGCACCGCGCACTCTCAGTTCGGGCCGGCCGACCTGGTTGGCCGACCCGGCTTTCCCCCCCCGTGCAATGGCTACTTGGTCTTGATTGCGATCCTCTTCGGCTTGGCCTCCTCGCGCTTGGGCAGCTTGACCGTCAGCACGCCGTCCTTGAAGGCCGCGTCGACCTTGCCCTCATCGACCGCGCCGACGTTCACGCTGCGGCTGAATCGGCCGTAGCTGCGTTCCACGAGATGCCAGGACTTGTCCTTCTCCTCGCGCTCGTCCTTCTTCTCGCCGCTGATGGTCAGCACGCCCTGCGTGAGCGAGACGTCCACGTCCTTCTCGCCCAGGCCGGGAAGCTCGGCCTTTACCAGCACTTCCTTCTCGTTCTCGCTGACGTCCAGGCGGGGGGCGAAGTCAAACCCGTCGCCCGGCCGGGCCAGCGACCAGTCACCGAAGAAGTCCTCGAAGAGCCGATCCATCTGCCGGCGGAAGAGATCCACCGGGCGGGAAAGCTCCGAGTCCTCGCTCTTCCTCTTCCAGGGAATCAGGTTCATCTCACACCTCCTTCGAAGCTCGCGCTTCGGCGTCCGTGAATTACCTGTTCTCAACCACCCTTCACGTTGATCTTGCGGGGTACCGCCGCCCTGCTCTTGGGCAGTACCAGGCGGAGCACGCCCTTGTCCATCACCGCCTCGATCTTCTCGTGGTCGATCTCGTCGCTGAGGGTGAACATGCGGTAGTAGCCGCAGGGTTCGAACTCCCTTGAGATCAGCCGGAAGCCCTTGTCGATTACACGCTGGCGTCCCTGGCCTTCGATGGTCAGGACTCCGTTCTCCAGGCTGACGCTGACCTCGTCCCTGGCAACACCGGGCATGTCCGCGAGCAGGTTGAGCTGCTCCTCGGTCTCGTAGATGTCCACCCGCGGGGCGTAGTGCCGGGCGCTGCGAGTGCGTTCGACTTCACCGCCGGACTCGCGCTTCTCCATGGCCTTGTCTTTGGAATCCATTTCAAGTCCTCCTCATGCGCGGCCAAACGCTCAAAGTTGAACCTTGAACGTGCAACCTCCAACGTCGAACCATGTCAGTTGCCCTTCACGCTGATCCGGCGCGCCTTGGCTTCGGGAGCCTTGGGCAGCTTGACGGTCAGCACTCCGTCGACGTAGTGCGCTTCAACGGATTCGGCTTCCAGCCTTGCCGGCATTCTCAGCATTCGCGAGAATCGCCCCACGGGCCGTTCCTGGCGGTGCGCACCGGCCTCGCTGCCGCCGCCGACGCGTTCGCCGCTGACCGTGACGAGGTCACCCTCGACGGTCACGTCCAGCTTCTCGGGATCCACGCCGGGAACTTCCACCTCCAGGCCGTAGGCGTCGCTCGCCTCGTACACGTTTACGGGGGGATACGTGGGCCTTTGGCCCCAACGCCTATCGCGCCCGGAGAGCGCGCCGAACTCCCGCCAGGGATCCCAGTTCCAGAACAGTCTTCCTAAGTTCATCGCCCACCTCCTTCTTGCGTTTCCCTTGCCTTCCGCAAGTCTCGATATGCAACCTGCGTGCCAGAGCACGGGCCCCGAGATGGCCTTGATTTTGAGCGGCTTGCGAGAGTCGCGACTGCATTTGACACCCAAATCGTGTCAGATTGACACGCGCGGTTCAGAATGGCAGGAGTCCAGTCCGGTTCCGGGTTGCGGGCGTGCGCTGCGAAGCGCCTCGGCGCGAAGCGGGGCTGTGGGCCGGGGTTGGCCCGGTTCCGAGGGGCAGTCATGACAAGAGCATTTGCATTCCGGATGTTGCCGGCAACAATCCCCCTCGGCGCGCCCCACCCAGGGGCGGGCGAGCAGGCAGGAGAATCGCGGATGCTGAGGCTCCTCAGGAAGCGAAGCGCGCAGAAGAAAGGACTCCCTCCGGGTACCCCGGTATACGTCGGGGAGGAACGCCGGGAGCCCGTTTCCATTTCGTTGATCGATTTCGACGCCAGCCGCTGCGAGGAGAAGCCCCTGGCTTCGGCCGTCGAGTGCGCGGCGCATCGCGAGGGGCGGCGCGTCGCGTGGATCAACTTCAGCGGGATCCACGACGCCCGGCTTATCGAGGAGGTTGGGGAACGGTTCGGCCTGCATCCCCTGGTGCTCGAGGACATCGTCAATACCGGCCAGCGTCCCAAGCTGGAGGACCACGACGAGTATCTCTTCGTGTCCATGAAGATGCTCAGTCGCAAGGCCGACGGCGAGGTCGACGGCGAGCAGGTCAGCCTGGTCCTGGGGCCGGGTTACGTGCTTTCCTTCCAGGAGAAGCCCGGTGACGTCTTCGAACCGGTTCGCGAGCGGGTTCGCCAGGCCAAGGGGCGCATACGATCCCGGGGCGCGGATTACCTGGCCTACTCGCTGCTCGACGCGGTGGTCGACAACTACTTCGTGGTCCTGGAGGGACTCAGTGATCGCATCGAGGCGCTCGAGGACGTTCTCGTGGACCGCCCCGCGCCGGCGGCGCTCGGCAGGATTCACAGGATCAAGAAGGAACTGGTCTACCTGCGCAAGGCGATCTGGCCGCTGCGGGAGGCGATCGCCGCGCTGACCCGCGTGGATTCGCAGCTGGTTGACGAGAGCACGCGCGCCTACCTGCGCGACGTCTACGACCACGCCATCCAGGCGCTGGAGGTGGTCGAGGCCTACCGCGACGTGGTCTCGGGCATGGTCGACACCTATCTCTCCAGCATCAGCAACCGCATGAACGAGATCATGAAGGTGCTGACCATCATCGCTACGATCTTTATTCCCATGACCTTCATCGCCGGGGTCTATGGCATGAACTTCGAGAGGATGCCGGAGCTGAAGACCTCCTGGGGTTACCCGGCGGTCTGGGCGGTGATGCTGCTGAGCTCCGCCATCATGCTGGTCTACTTCTGGAAGAAGAAGTGGATAGGCGGCCGGTAGGCCGGCGCCGAGGGGAGTCTTTTCCAATGCGTGTGATCGCGTTGTCCTTCCTGGTGGTTGCGATGCCGGTCGCTCTCTCGGCTGCGGAGCCGGCCGCTGCTTCCACCGCTCCGGCAGCCGGTGCCGAGAGCCCGCCCGGCGCATCCGGGGGTTCCGGGTCCTTCGGCTACATCAAGTGGCTGGGCGACGCCGCCGGGATCGCCGCGCCGACCCAGAACAAGCTGCTGAGCTCCGTGGCCATACTCCTGGCACTGTGGCTGGTGCGCCTGCTGCTGCTGTTGCTGGTCAACCGCAAGACCGAGGACGCCCGGGTTCGCTACCTGTGGCGCAAGACCACCCTGTACCTGGTCCTGGTGGTTGCGGTCCTTTCGGTGGGGCGCATCTGGTTCCAGGGCATGGACGACACGGCCACGTTCCTGGGGCTGCTCTCCGCCGGCCTGGCGGTGGCCTTCAAGGACGTTCTCGTGGACCTCGCCGGCTGGCTCTATATCGTGGGGCAGAAGCCCTTCAGGGTGGGAGACCGGGTGGAGATCGCGGAGTACGGCGGTGACGTGATCGACTCGGGGCCGTTGATGTTCACGGTCCTGGAGATCGGCAAGTGGGTTCACGCCGACCAGAGCACCGGGCGCATGTGTCAGGTGCCCAACTCGCTGGTGTTCAGCAGGCCGCTGGTCAACTACACCAAGGGCTTCCGGTTCATCTGGAACGAGATACCCGTCACCGTCACGTTCGAGAGCGACTGGAAGAAGGCCAAGAAGCTGCTGTGCGAGATCGCCGAGAAGCACGGCGGGGGAACCGTCGAGCAGGCCCGGCGCGAGATGAAGAGCGCTTCCCGGCAGTTCATGCTGGTGTGCGGAACTCTGACTCCGACCGTCTATACCAGCGTTCAGGAGTTCGGCGTGGTACTAACGCTGCGCTACCTGTGTTCCGTGCACAACCGCCGGGACAGCGCCCAGGCCATCTGGGAGGACGTCCTGACGGTGTTTGCGGAGAACGACGACATCGACTTCGCCTATCCCACCCGCCGGGTCTATCGCCTCAAGAGCGAGGGCAAGACGGTGCGCGAGGCCGAAGAGCTCTCCCGCGAAGTGCTTCAGCAGGAGCGCGAGAAGGACGAAGACGGGGCGGTCTGAGGCGCGGTTCCGGGCTCGCCCCGCGAAGCGCCCCGGCGCGCGCTGAGGTCACTCTCCGCACGGACTGCGCAGTAGTCAACATCAACATCCGCAGCAGGGCGCCTCGCAGACCATCAGCCACATTATGTAGAACGGGAGGAAGATTATTATGAGGAGCACGCGTGCAACCAGGGCGGCGATGATCAGGTCCTCGCAGTCGCCCCGGCCCGCCTGGGCTTCGTCGATCTTCTCGGAGAGATCGTAGAGCTCGTCGTCGCCGAGCGAGTCGAGGCGTTGCTCTATCTCCGCGCGGGACATGCCGCGCTCTTCGAGATGCTTCCTGACCTGCCTGCGTCGCAGGAAGCGCGTCAGCTTGTTGAGGCTGCGTCCGCGGACGCTTCGGGCCTGTGCCCTGCCACGTGAGGGAGCGACAGCAGCCTCCGCCTGAGAACCCGAAATCGCCAGGACAACCAGGACACCCAGGGCAGCGAGCGCGCGCACTCTCATGTCGTCCTCCCGCTCATCATGACCGCCGGCGGCCCCCCACCCGGATCGTGGCGGCCGCCCTCTTCCAGTGAGCTGCCAAGTTGACGAGTGGCGGCGCAGAGTTATTCAGCAGTCGTAAGGCGCTGGAAACATATCTGTTACGCAGCCCTGAGCAAGGGCGGGTGCATGCCGTCGCCCGCCCGCCATCCATCCATACCTAAATGTTGCCCCCGAGAACAAGATGAAGGTAGATCATGTAGTGGAGCAGCAGGATGCCCAGGATGGGGATCAGAATGCCGACCAGAACCGCGGTCATGAGAAAGCGCAGCCCCCTCGAGATGCGTCGCGGCAGCAGCGAGAACAACCCCCGGCACAGGGGGATGATCGCCGCCGGAATCAGGATCGCCATGGATCCGAGCACCCACGGTGCCGGTAGAAAGGCGAGGTTGACCACTACCAGAACTGATGCCGTGCAGAGCAGCCAGAGGATGGCCAGCGAAAGCGTGACCGCGGCTCTCAGCCGGGTTGCCCCTGATGTATTCTGGCGACCTTGGGATTCCGCAGTTGACCGGTTCTGCGCAGATGAGGCTTCCGTATCTGTCAAAGCCCCTGCCCCCTTGCAGCCCGTTCGCGCCGCGGCGCGCCGGGAGGCGCCGGGCGGGTGACCTCTATTGCCCGGTCATCGCTTCCTTGCGGCGGGGCGAACCGAAAACCGCGGTCATGACCTCGGCGCCAGGCGTTCTTCTCCTCGACCCTGGCCAGTCCGGGCGGGGCGGCGGGAGGTTCCGGCCAGCCTGTGAGTGTCCCACCCGCGTGCGCCTTCCGGGCTCTTCTGCCGGCCTTGAGCCCCTCCTGATAGGCCAGGGCAATGCCGACCCTGTGCGGGTTGGCCTTGGTGTAGGCATCCAGGTCCGCGGTCCGTGCCCTGACGCGTCGCACCAGCTTGCCGTCGAACGAGTAGCGCCCCACCGTGAACTCACCTTCCCGCCGTTCCTTTGGAGGCAGGACCGTCCTGTTCATCACGTACCGGTAGCGGGATGCGCTCACGGTTCTCTGGCAGCCCGAACAGACCACGGGAACTGCCAAAGTGATCGAAATCACCCGGAGAAGTCCGGGCCTGATCCATTCACCAAATGCGCTCACGACGGGTCTCCTATCTGTTGTCCCGGGTCAGGCACCATGCCGAACCCCACGCGCAGCAGCCCGGGGCGGGACGATCGACCTGCAGCAGTATTCTCGTGCTCATGCCTCGGCAACGCTCAAGCTCGTTCTCGATCAAGTCCTGAGCATGTTGACGATGGTGAGGAAATGGAGCAGCCGGTCGAAAAGAGAGTCGGCAGGAACAGCGCGAAGGGCAACAGGATCAGTCGGGCCTGCCTGTTCCACACCCGCTCGACACGGTCGAGCGCGGCGCCGGCGCCCTCTCCCAGCGCGGCGACAATGCGAGTCTTGATGCGCATCGGCAGCGAGACGTCCTCCACGCCGTAGACGATGTTCGTCGACCAGCGGCCAATGCAGGAGGCCGCGGGGTGCTCCGGGGAGCACCCCGCACGGGGCGAGGCCGGGTTCCGGGTTCGCGGGGTGGAGGGGGGCGGGGTTCGGCTTCGCATCCGGCGCTCCTGCTCGGGTGGCACTGCGGCCTACTGCTCCATGTACTGCCGGCGGCAACCGGCGATCACCGTGCCAAGGATCAACCCTCCGGCCAGTATCACGATCCAGGTGTTCATGGCGCCTCCTCGCGGGACGTTCGGACCTCCGGGTTCAACCTCCGCGTTCGGTATGAGCAGGGGAGCAGCATCAGGTTGATCATCAAGCCTCGAGTCTCACCTGCCGAAGATCACAGAAGCTTGAATCGTGCCAGGCGTCTCGAACGGCGCAAGCCCATGTGGGGCAGTGTCATAAGTGATAGAGAGCGGCTCGCCCAAGTGCGATGCCGGAGATGCGAATTGACAGTAGATGTATGGTGAGGTACAAACGATGTATATTCGGAGGCTCGCGATGGAGTTCATGACGTCGGAGGAACGCAGGTTCGCGGCGGCCGCCGCGGAGATGCCTTACACCAATCCGTTCCTGCCAGCGTGGATCGAGTGCGAGAAGCGTGCGCTGGGCGCGGCGTACGTGGAGCACGGGCCGGTCTGGAGCGCGCGTTTCGACATGCCCGAAGAGCGCGCGAACCTGGTTGCCATCGGCCGGCGCATGACCGAAGCGGCCGGCCGCCTCCGTGACCGGTTGAACAACGGTGTCTCCGCGACGCGCGCCGAGCGCGAGCTTTACGAGAGCATGGTGCTCTTCATGCTCTACGAGCGGTTCACCGAGCGCATGTACGAGCTGACGCTGAGCACCGCCGACGGCGGACTCAAGGGCCGGCGCATCGACTTCTACCCGGAGTTCGTCGCAGCCGCGCGCGAGTTCCTCGCTGTTGGAGGCGCGGAGTTCCCGGCGCTGGGAGAACTGCCGCACGTATTCGCGCTCTTCTTCCAGCTGCGGCGCGCATTCCACTACATCTTCACCTTTATCGTCGGCGGGTCGATGCCGACTGCCAGGCTGCGTGCAGCCGTCTGGCAGTCGATATTCACCCACGACATCCACCGCTACCGGCGCAGCCTCTACGCGCGCATGGGCGAGCTCACCACCCTGATCACCGGGCCCTCGGGCACCGGCAAGGAGCTTGTCGCCCGGGCCATCGGCATGGCCCGCTACATCCCCTTCGACGGAGCGAAGGCCTGCTTCGGCGAGGACTTCGCCGGCTCGTTCCACCCGCTGAACCTCTCGGCGCTCAGCCCCACGCTGATCGAGAGCGAGCTCTTCGGGCACAGGAAGGGCGCTTTCACCGGGGCGCTCGCCGACCGCGCCGGCTGGATGGAGCAGTGCACGCCGCGGGGCTCGGTCTTCCTCGACGAGATCGGTGATCTGGGCCTCGAGATCCAGGTGAAGCTGCTGCGGGTACTGGAGACCCGGTGCTTCCAGCGCCTGGGTGAATCGCGCCCGCGCGCGTTCAGCGGCAAGATCATCGCCGCAACAAACCGCGATCTCCCCGAGGAGATCGCGACAGGGCGCTTTCGGAACGACCTCTACTACCGTCTCTGCGCCGACAAGGTGCGGACGCCGAGCCTTGCCGAACAGATAGCCGACTCGCCCGGCGAACTCGAGAACCTGGTCAAGCACCTGGCGGGGCAGATAGCGGGGGAGGGCGAGGCGGAGTCGCTCTCGAAGGAGGTCCTGCGGGTGATTAGCGACGACCTCGGAGTGGACTACCCCTGGCCGGGCAATATCCGCGAGCTGGCGCAGTGCGTGCGCAACGTGCTGGTTCGCCGCGAGTATCGTCCGCCGGAGGTTCCTGCGGCGGCCACCGGGGCGCGCGAGGAGTTCCTGCGCGGGGCGAAGTCGGGGGCGTTCACGGCCGGGCAGTTGCTGTCGGGCTACGTGACTCTGGTCTACGCCGAGACCGGCACCTACGAGGAGACCGCGCGGCGGCTCGAACTCGATCGCCGGACGGTCAAGGCGCGCCTGGACAGGGAACTGCTGGCGGCGCTCAGGAACGAGGAATCCCGGGCCTGAAGCCCGGACTCGCAGCGCGAGGAAGGGCCTGTCGGCCCGTTTTCCAGCGGCTTGCTAACCTTCACGCCGCATCCGCGGGCACCCGGGGGAAGGCGGTGGCGGTTCAGGCTCCGTGAAATCGCCGACGCGAATCACCACGGTCTTGGCGGCCATGTCGCCGAGGCGCTGCCACTTCTCGGTGAGGGCCACGAGGACTATCCCCACCAGGAACTGGAAGAAGCCGTCGGCTATTCTCAACAGGTTGCGAATCAACGCCCGGCCGAAGCCGCAGGGCTGGAGGTCGGTGCCCACGACGCGAATGCCCAGCAGGCGCTTGCCCGGACTCTGGCCGCTTCTGCCCTCCATGGCGCTGAAGAGGAAGAAGAAGCCCAGCGCCCAGAAGAAGGCCAGCACCCAGAACAGCACTCCGCCCAGCATCCAGTACGGCGAGAGCATCGCCTCGAAGTCGCCGAAGAGGCTCAGGAACCAGATTCCGCCGACCATCATCGGCAGCGAGGCTATCAGCCCGTCGACGGTTGCCGCCCACCCCCTGCGGGCGACAGAGGCGTAGCGTACGACCTTTTCACCCGCCTTGAGGTATCCCACCCGGAATCGTCTCATCTGCGGTGCCAGGATCAGGACCATCAGGAGTGGCAGGATCATGCCCAGGAGGTGCGGCAGCGTGGTGAACAGCATGAAGTGCCTGGGAAACGGTGACGAGCGTCCGTAGCGCCGCTCGCTCCTGATCTTGCCGCCCTCGACCACGGTAACGTGCAGGCTGCCGGGAAACCCCTGGGTCACCAGTACGAATTCGTCCCCCTGGCCGGTGGCGCAGGCCCCGATCTCGGTGACCATCATCGCGCTCTTGCTGAAGAACTGCTTCCACTCGCCGTCCTGCAGGACCTTGCCGGTGATCGAGTTCCGATCGTGGTAGACGACGGCCGGTTTGCCGTCGAGGGCCAGCACGGTCCAGCGATCGAATTCCGGATTGCAGGCCGGGCTCCAGGAGGTCAGGTCCTGCACGTTCTCCAGCGGTGATCCCCGGCGGTAGTAGACCGCCCCCTGGTGGGGCAGGAAGCAGTGAAGCTCGTTGCCGATGGAAAGCACGCGCAGCGACCCCGCACCGCGGCTCTGGTTGACCCAGGCGGGCGCCGCGCTGTTTGCCTGTTCGACCCAGCGGCGCTGTCGGGCGTCGAAGACCTGCAGGGCCACGCCGGAAAGGGTTGACTGCACCACGGCGGGCTTGCCCCGCCAGGTGAAAGGCGGCGAGAAGTCGCCCAGGGCACCGTTGGCGGTCAGCTGGACGAGTTCCTCGTTCTCCAGGTAACAGACCCGGGCCTCGCCCGCGAGCCACAGGCGCTCGGGCCCGGCCAGCAGCTCCGGGCTGCCCATCGCCACCGGGGCGACCCTGCGCGGCTCGGCATCTTCCGCAAACGGATCGAGGGCGAAGAGGCCCGGGCCCTCCTCGTCGCCGCGACCGGCGAAGGGGGATTCCGAACGGGTGGTGTACCAGACCTGCCCGTCGAAGTAGACGGCGCCCCGGACTTCCGCGAACTCGATGGAGATCATGCCGAGCATCAAGACGGGCATCATCGCGATCATCAGTACCATCGGCACGATGAACTGGGCGACCAGGACTCCGACCGTCAGCAGGACGACGCGCAGCTGGTACCTGCGCTTGCCCTCCGGGGAGTGGTAGCCCGCCGGCGTGGCCGGCCCGTCGGCCGGTCTGGCCACCGGCACGCGATCCGCAATCATGTCTCGTCCTCCGGAACCGGTTGCTCCGTCAGCGGCGAAAGTATAGGCGCGGTGAGGGCAGGTGGCAACAGCCCGGCGCCGGCAAGCGGAGTACTCCTCGATCGGCTGCTGCCGTCCCGGGCGACCGGCCGGGACGGTCCGGCGGCCGGCGGCCGCCGGCGGGAGCGGGGAAGAGCGGTCACTCGTACCGCCGCAGTTCGCGCGCGCCGGCGCCGAACTGCTTCTTGAGCAGGCGGGAGAGGTGGTACTCGCTGGCCAGGCCCACCCGGGCGGCGATGGCCTTGAGCGGCAGGTCCGAGGTCAGCAGCATGTCGCGAGCCACCTCCAGGCGCATGCGCCGCACGTCCTGAATCGGCGCCAGCCCGGTGAGCTGCTTGTAGCGCCGCAGGAAGTGGTACTTGCTGATCCCGGCCTGGCCGGCCAGGCGGTCGAGCGAGAGATCCTCGTCGAGGTGCGCCCGCACGTAGCTGCGGATCTTCGCCGGCATGTCGAATGCGGGGCGCTCGACGAGGCGCCCGAACTCCGCGACTATCGACGCCACGAAGCGCTCGCGCGCCAGCCCGGAAGACTTGCCCGGAGAGTCGCGTTCGGCGAAGAGCCACTCCATCAGGGTGGCTATCCGCCGCTGGCGGTCGATGACGTGCAACCGCATCCCGGGCCGGTATCCGTTCCAGTCGAAGCCCAGGAAGAAGCTGTCGTGCGGCCGGGCGCGATCGGTCCACTCGTAGTGGGCGGCATGGGCCGGGAAGAGGATCGTCTCGCCCGCCTCCACGGCGGTTTCCTCGCCCAGCAGGCGCACGAACTGTCTCCCGCGGGTCACGGCGATCATCTGGTGATGCGGGTGGATGTGGGCCTTGACCACCCAGTCACGGCGGGCCGTCATACGACCTATCGAAAGGAAGCGGACTTCGCCCATTTGGGCAATCCCGGACAAGAGTTCGCAATCCCCGGCATTCCCGAGGCGGGAGTTTCGGGGTATATCACAAGTGGAGCTCCGATCTGCCGCCCAATGGTACACCGGGGACGGGCGAGGGCAAGAGCAATCAGGTGACGGGAGGAAGCATGACCCTCAGGTTCGAAAAGCGCCGGCTGAGCGAAGCGACCTTCGAGTCCGCAGGCGTCTTCGACGTCGACGGCGACGGGGTCCTCGACATCGTCAGCGGCCGCTGGTGGTATCGCGGTCCGGACTTCAAGGAGCGCCACGTAATCGGCGAAATCCGGGCCCAGGGCGAGTACTACGACGACTTCTCCACCATTCCCCTGGACATCACCGGCAACGGCCGGCCGGACTTCGTGACCGGCGGGTGGTGGGGCAAGTCTCTCCGCTGGCGCGAGAACCCCGGCAAGGCCGGGGAGGAGTGGCCCGAACACGTCATCGCCGAGACCGGCAGCGTGGAAACCACGCGGGCCTGGGACATCGACGGGGACGGCCGGCTCGAGATCGTTCCCAACACTCCCGGCGACCCGCTGGTGGCCTACAAGCTTGTGGCACCGCGGAGTTTCGAGGCCCGCTGCATCCGGGACGAGCGCCAGGGCCATGGCCTGGGCTTCGGTGACATCAACGGCGACGGCCGCGGCGACCTGGTGCTGGCCGGCGGCTGGCTGGAGGCCCCCGCCGACCCCTGGACGGGCGAGTGGACGTTTCGCGGGGAATTCGACCTCGGCCGCCCCAGCATCCCGATCATCGTGGCCGACGTCAACGGCGACGGCCTGGCGGACATCATCGCCGGGCAGAGCCACGGCTACGGCCTGGACTGGTGGGAACAGCGCGCGGGAGCCGGCGGTGAACGCCGGTGGATCCGTCACCCGATCGACCCCTTCTGCAGCCAGTACCACGACATGTTCTGGCTGGACATCGACGGAGACGGCCGGCCCGAACTGGTCACCGGTAAGCGCTGGCGGGCGCACTGCGGCAAGGACCCCGGCGGGGACGACCCCGTGGGGCTCTACTACTTCAAGTGGACCGGCGAGGGCTTCGCCAAGCAGGTCATCGACTACGGCGAGGCCGAGGGAGGCGGCGGGTGCGGAATCCACTTCGCGGTGGCCGACCTCGACGGCAACGGCCGGCTCGACATCGTCGCGCCGGGCAAGGACGGGCTCTTTGTGTACAGGAACCTGGGAAATGACAACTGACAGGGTACGAATCGGCTTCGCCGGCGTGGGCCGGATGGGGCAGTGCGCTCATCTCAGGCACTACTGCGCCAGCGACGAGTGCGAGGTGACGGCCATCTCCGAGCCGCGCGAGAAGACCGCGCGCGCCGTCGCCCGCCGCTACGGGATCGGGAAGGTCTACGGCGACGCCGCCGAGATGCTCGAGAAGGAGCAACTGGACGCCGTGGTCGCCAGCCAGCCGTTCACCCGTCACGGGGTGCTGCTTCCCGAACTCCTGGAGTTCGGCAAGCCGATTTTCATCGAGAAGCCGCTCTCCAGCACGCCGCAGTCCGGCGAGGCCATACTCGCCGCGCTGGCCGAGAGCGGTACCTGGATCATGGTCGGTTACCACAAGCGCTCCGACCCCGCCTCGGTCTGGGTCCGGGAGCGCGTCGAGAGTCTGAGGGAGTCGGGCGAACTGGGCGCCATGAAATACGTTCGCGTGACCATGCCCCCCGGCGACTGGATCGCCGGCGGGTTCGCAGGCTACATCGACGGCGGCGATGAGCGCCCCAAGTTGGAAGTGGAACCCCCGCCGGAAGACATGGACGCGAAGACCAGCGAGCGGTACCAAAGGTTCGTCAACTTCTACATCCACCAGGTCAACCTGATCCGCTTCCTGCTGGGCGAGAGCTACGAGGTGACCCACGCCGACCCCGCGGGGGTCGTGCTGCTGGGCAGGAGCGCGGGCGGCGTCCCGGTGACGCTGGAGATGGGTCCCTACCGCACCACCGTCGACTGGCAGGAGAGCTGCCTGGTCTGCTTCGAGCGCGGCTACCTCCGGCTGGACCTGCCGGCGCCGCTGGCCTGCAACCGGCCGGGGCACGCCGAGCTCTTCAGCGACCCGGGCGAGCGACCGGCCGAGAGGCTCAGCCCCCGGCTCCCCTGGACCGGCGCCATGGCCGCGCAGGCCGGCAACTTCGTGGCCGCCGTGCGCGGGGACTGCAAGCCCCCCTGTGAAGCTCATGAAGCGATGGAAGACCTGCGCCTGGCACGTGAATACATCAGGCTGCTGACCGGAAACTGACGGATGGAACACGGGGAAGCAGAAGGCCGAAACGGAACACACCGCTCCGCTCTGCTTTCGCCCCTTTGCCCCTCCGATTCGAAAGGAGAATAGACACATGCCCAAGATAGCAATGATAGGTGCCGGGAGCCTGGTATTCTGCAAGACGCTGGTGATGGACATACTCGCCACCGAGGCGCTCTCGGGAAGCGAGATCTGCCTGATGAGCCGCACCAAGCCGAAGCTCGACCGCATGGAGAGCTTCGTCAGGCGGGTCATAGCCGAGAACGAGTCGCCGGCGACGGTCTGGTCCACGCTGGACCGCCGCGAGGCGCTGCGCGACGCCGACTACGTGATCGTCATGATCCAGGTCGGCGGCGTGGAGGCCTTCGGCCACGACTACAAGGTGCCGATGGAGTACGGCGTGGACCAGTGCATCGGCGACTCGCTGGGGCCGGGGGGCGTCTTCCGCGCTCTGCGTACCATCCCCGTCCTGGTGGATATCGCCCGGGACATGGAGGAGCTCTGCCCGGGGGCGCTGCTGCTCAACTACGCCAACCCCATGGCCGCCTGCTGCCTGGCGCTGGGCAGGGCCGGCAAGGCCCCCTACATCGGGCTGTGCCACGGCGTGCAGACCACCCTGGACCTGATCAGCCGGTACGTGAACGTGCCCAAGGACCAGGTCGAGTTCCTCTGCGCGGGCATCAACCACATGGCCTGGTTCCTCTCGCTCCGGGACAGGCGCGACGGCCGCGACCTCTACCCGCTGCTGCGCGAGAACTGTGAGAAGCCCGAGTACTACGCCAACGAGAAGGTGCGCTGCGAGGTCATGCGTCACTTCGGCTACTTCATGACCGAGAGCACCGGGCACCTCTCGGAGTACCTGCCCTGGTTCCGCAGCAGCCAGCGGGCGCTCGAGCTCTACTGCGACGAGCCCGGCTTCGGGGGCGCCTCGGGGGCCTACTACAACTACTGCCAGATGATCACCGAGAAGTACAGCAACGTCGACTACCTCGCCCCGGAAGACGCCGTGCTCAGCGAGCGCAGCGTGGAGTACTGCTCCTACATCCTGGAGGCCGCCGAGACCGACGTCCCCTTCCGCCTGAACGGCAACGTCAGGAACCAGGGCTACATCACCAACCTTCCGCAGGACTGCTGCGTGGAGGTTCCGGTCTACGTCGACGGCCAGGGGCTGCACCCGGTGCGCGTCGGCGACCTCCCGCCGCAGTGCGCGGCGCTCAACGCCAGCAACGTGAGCGTGCAGACCCTTGCGGTGGAGTCGGCCCTGACCGGCGACCCCGAACTGGCCATGCAGGCGATCGCCATGGACCCGCTGACCAGCGCGGTGTGCACGCTGGCCGAGGTCCGGCAGATGACCGCGGCGATGCTGGAGGCCGAGTCGCAGTGGCTGCCGCAGTTCGAGGGCCGCAAGCTGCGCGAGACCCCGGTCATCTCCATCCCCGAGGACGTCCGGCGCGTGGACGTGCCGCTGGACCCCGCGCTGGCCATCGCCAACCGTTTCACCGAACTGGCCGAGAGCCAACTGGCATGATCCGGGAGTATCCGAAGCTTCCCGACCCCCTGAGATAAACTCTTCGCCCCCAACTGCTTGGAGCGAGTTCCGGCCGCCTTCCGGAACTCGCTCCCTCTTGTCGCTGCCCTGTTGCGGAAAGCTCATGACCCGCACGGATCTTGACGGTCTTACTACTCCCGGCCTATGCTGTTTCCCATGGAGGACCTGCCGATGAGACCTGCCCTTTTCAGCACGCTCGCCATCCTGCTGCTCGCAGTGCCGGCGCCCGGCGCACTCTCCGCCGCCGAACCGGCCCCGCCGCCACCCGCCCCCGTAGAGGCCGACAAGCACAAGGACCCCGCCCACGTCGCTGCGCTGAAGGCCGCCGCAGGGCGCTGGAAGCTCAGGAACGCCACCGAGCGTCTCGTCAGGTCGGGCGCCACCGGCCAGCACGACCTTTTCTGGGAGATCCTCGAGCTCTTCGAGAAGCAGGAGAAGGCCCGCAAGGACGCCGACCTCGTGAAGGTCATGGAATGGCTGCTGTTCAGCGTCAACCTGCGCAGCGACCGAGATCTCGGGCCGTCCGCCACCAGGCATCTGCCCGGTCTTGTCCCCGAACTCGGCCGCAAGCTGCTTGCCGCACGACTCGGCGACTGGGTCGAGCGCAGGGCCAGGCATCACGTCGGCCAGGACCCCTGGACCTGGCCCGCGTTCTCCGGGAAGAACCGCAAGCAGCTGGCCGCTGCGGCGGCGCAGCTGCTCAAGACCGGTCCCCGCCACAATCCCCTGACCCGCATCTGGATCTCCGCGGCGTTGCTGGCCGCCGGCGGCAAGGGCGCGGAGAAGGAGATGGCCGGCACCTGGAAGAAGCTCCGGCAGCGCATGCCCTCGCGCGCCGCGGCGACCACCGCCGCGGTGGCCAGCTCGCTGGCCGGCTGCGGGGTCAAGGCCGGACTGGGCCTGCTCCTGCAGGTTGCCGAAGAGGACCTCGACCGCCGGAAGCAGGCAGCTGCCGGCAGAAAGCCGCTGCCGCAGCCCGGCGTTCCCTCGCGGTGGGGCTCCCGCCACTGGCCGCAGACCCTTCTCCGTTTTCAGGCCCTGCTGGGCTGGATCCAGCCGGCCGGCGGTCACTACACCGAAGAGCGCGCCCGTGCCGAGATCGCCGCCGGTCGCAAGTGGCTCAAGGCCAACATCGCCAGGTTGACCTGGAACCCGAAGACCGCCAGGTACGAGGGCGGCGCGGCCCAGGCGGGCATGGAGGTTCTCATCGAGGCGGCCCGGGCGCTACGCAAGGACTACGGCTACCGGGACGTCGACGAAATGGCCGCACGCCGGGTCAAGGCATCCTCCGCACTCTTCAATCTCCTGGCCGCCATGTCCCACAACCAGCAGATGGCCGCGGACCGGAACGCCGCCACGGTGGCCCTGGAACTGGTCAAGATGGCCGGCAGGTCGAGCCTTTCGTCCTGGGGCCCCACCCCCAAGCGCTTCTTCGACCAGCTGAATTCGCTTCCGAAACCGCTGGCGGCCCGGCTCTTCGCCGCGGCCTTCGGTGACCTCCTGCGCGGCACCCGCACGCACAACCTGTACTCGTTGTCCGCGGCGCGGGAAGTCGACCCCGGGCTGGTCGAACGGGCCTGCCTGCAGCTCCGGCCGGAATTCAAGAAGGCCTACGAGAGGGCCGCGGAGGGCAAGAACCGGGTCGCTGAACTGGAAGCCGCCATGCGCTACATGTACCTCGGCGGCAGCATCACGCACGCGGAACTGAGCGCACTGCTCAGCAAGTGCGCCAAGTCGGGCCGGTACTCGAAGAACCAGGTCAAGGCCTGGATGGACATCATGGTCGGTGCGGGGCGCACCGCCGGCCTGCGGGTCTGCCTGGCGCTGGCCCAGGGAGAGTCGGCCGGGGGCGGCAGCTACTACATGCGCCAGTTCGGCAGGTACGCCGGCTGGTACGGCAGCAGGCAGCACAGCCTTCCCGACCCCCGGACCGAACTGGCCAAGGCCATCGAGTGGCTGCCGAAGAACGAGGCCAGGCTCAAGTGGAACAAGGCCCTCGGGCGCTTCACCGGGGCGGGGGCCCCGGGCTCGGAGAAACTGCGCAAGATCGCCGCCGGGATCGATAAGCGCTGGGGCCTGAAGATCGACCCGGCCACTCTGGGCCAGCGCGACGGTGCCCGCAGGCTCTTCAGCGAAATCGTGGCGCTCGGCGCCAGGAAGCCCGAGATCGGCAAGGACAAGAAGCTTATGGCGCTGCTTGACGACCTGGTCGAGCCGGGCCGGATCATGACCGACACGCTTCTCAGGAAGAAGCTGATGGTCGAGGTCCCCAGGTTCAGCCCCGAACTCGGGGGGAAATACTGGGCCGACTTCGTCAGGAAGCGGCTCAGCGTCTCAGGCCACTACTCCAGACCCTCCGGGTTCAGTCATACCAGGCTCAGCAGAGAGTATCCCGGATACCGCCGGGCGGCGCTCCAGGAGGCCTGCAAGGTCCTCAAGCCGGAGTTCAAGAAGGCCTGGGAGTCGTCCTCCAGGGAGAAGGTGGATGCCCGCATCAGGAAGGGCCTGGCCTACGTTGCCGTCGGCGGCAAGCTGGCGGAGATCGGGCTTGAGGCTCTTCTGAAGGAAGCCGAGAAACTGGGGTCAACGCGCAGGCTGGGCCTTTCGGCGTGGGCTTCGGCGATCACGGGACTTGGCAGTGTCGAGGGCCTCGAACTCCTGCTGGTCGACGCCACGCACGAAAAGGCCATCCGCGCCATGACCTTCGGCACCTATCGCTACGCCGCGGGCAGGAGCAAGGACCGCTACGGACGCGACCTCCACCGTCTCTCCCAGGATGAGCTCCTGAAGAGAATCCGAGCCGAGATGGTGTGGCTGCGGGCCAACAAGAAGAACCTCAAGTTCGATCACGCCAACGGCAGGTTCAAGCTGCCCGGCGGGAAAGTCAAGCCGCCCAACGGCGGGAACGACGAGCGCGGGCCGGACGTCTTCTAGCAGGCCGTTCATGAACGGCGGAGAGAGCAGGAGAAAGGCGACAGCCAACGGTCTTTCAGCACCACAGCGCCGGATCACAGGGCAAGCCGCGGGCTAAACGCTTGGTGCGGGGCACCTTGAGTGTGCCCTCCCATCGGACTCGTACTCCTGCTCCTGCGCGTACTCGGCAGTCGGGCTGAGCAACGCAGCCGGGTACCGTCCCCTGGGTACTGAGTACGATTATGAGTGGGACGAAAGGTATTCAGACATGTAGCGCCGCAGTGCTGGCAGGCCGGGCTAAACGTCGAACAGGCTCCCGCCGATATAATGATGGCGGTCTATTCCGCCCGGCGGGCCGTCGGGAAGACCAGGCGGTCTGTGGCTACGGCAGTGCGGTACTCGGCGGACTGGATCGACGATGGACAAGCGGGAAGAGCCGAAGGAGCGGCGCGAGCGTCCGGAGATCTTCTGGATTCTGTTCCTGCTGGTCTCCGCCGCGGTGTTCTTCGCGATGGTGGAGCCCGCCCGCAGGGAAGCGGCAGCGGCGCGGAGGCGCCTGGCCGAACTCGAGGGCGAGCTCGAGAAGCGCCGTGCAAAGGTAAAGGCGCTGCGTCGCGAGCGCAAGGCCTTGGAGAGCGGAGATCTGGAGGCGCTCAGGGCCGCTGCCCATGCTGCCGGCCTGAACCGGCCCGGAGCCTGGGACGAGCCCGAAGAGTCGGACGGGCGGCGCCAGAGCAGAGCAGAGCAGAGGTGAAGCGTGCCTGAAGTCCTTTCGCAGAACGAAGTCGATGCCCTGCTCAGCGCAGTCAGCGAGGTCAGCGTGGACCTCGCCAGCGATGCCCAGCAGAGCGCGGCCCGGGACATCTCGATCTATGACTTCAAGCGTCCCGAGCGCGTCAGCAAGGACCAGATGCGGGCGCTGGAGACGCACCACGAAGTCATGGCCCGCAACCTCGCGGCCACCCTCTCGGGATTCCTGCGCACCATCGCCGACTGCAAGCTTACCACCGTCGAGCAGCTCACCTACTCCGAGTTCGTGATGAGCCTGCCCAATCCCACCTGCTTCAACGTCATGAGCGCCCAGCCCCTCGAGGGCAAGGTCGTGCTCGAGATCAACCCCTCGATAGTCTTCCCGATTCTGGACATGCTGCTGGGTGGCACGCCCAACTCCGGATCGGTGCTCGAGCGCGAGATGACCGACATCGAGGCCAAACTCTTCGGCCAGATCAACGAGCGCATCCTCGGACACCTGCGGGAGACCTGGGCGCCGATCAAGATGCTCGACTTCCAGATCGTCCAGACCGAGAGCAACCCGCAGCTGCTGCCCATCGTGGCGCCCAACGAAGTCGTAGTGCTGATCAGCCTGGAGATCCGTATCGGCGAGGTTGCCGGGATGATGAACCTCTGCATTCCCTACCCGGTGATCGAACCGGTCATGAGCGCCTTCAGCACGGTGCAGAGCTGGTACACCCAGACCGGCAAGAGCGAGCAGGTCGCCGAGGCCACCGATTACCTTCAGGCCAGCCTCAAGACCGCGGTGCTCGACGTGGTCGGCTACCTCGCGGAGACCGAGATCAGCGTGCGGGAGCTGCTGGAGCTCAAGCCCGGCCAGGTGCTGACCACCGAGAAACCGGTGAGTTCGCCGCTGATGATGACCGTCGCCGGCAAGCCCAAGTTCCTGGGCAAGGCCGGCACCTACCGCGGCAAGAAGGCCTTCCAGGTCATCCGACCCGCCCGGCCGGAGGACAGGGCCTGATGGATCCCGCAAGCGCCAGCGCGCCCCCCGACCCCGCGGCTATCCTGACGATGGCCGCCGGCGACCTGGCCGCCGAGCTGGGGCGTTCGCTGGAAGCCGCGGTAAGCAAATCGGTCAGGATCGGCGAAGCCGAGCTCTCATCGGCGGAGCCGGGGGAACTGACGGGCAGGCTGAGCGGCCCCGCGGCCGCGCTCTGCCTGGAGTTCGGTGGTGCTGTCCAGGGCCGCGCCGCGGTGATCATCGAGGCCGGAACCGCCAACACCCTGGTGGGCCTGCTGCGCAACATGGAGGGCGAGGACCTCGCCGCCAAGTCCGATGCCGAACTCGAGGACGAAGACCTCGAGGAACTCGGCGTGGCCATCGGCGGTTCTCTGGCCGGCCTTGCCGAGAAGCTGGGCGCGGCGGTGGGAGAGACTCCGGGCCTGGGCCTGGGCGACGCGTTCCGCGTGAAGGAGGGGGACCCCGGCGAGCTTCTGGCCCTGCTGGGCGCGGGGCCCTACCCGGTAGCCACGTTCGAGCTCTCCGTGGAGGAACTGGCTTCGGGGTCGGCCATGCTGGTCTTCCCGGGTTCGTTCGGGGAGCTCCCGAATCCGGCGGTAGAGGCACCTGCCGCCGAACCGGTACCCGAGGGGGGCGAGCTGCGGACCGGGCCGGCGACCGGGGTGGTCGAAACACTGCACCCCAACATCCAGCGCATCCTGCGCCTCAAGCTGCCCGTTTCCGTGGTGGTGGCCGAAAAGGACATGAACGTGGAAACCGTGCTCGGTCTCGCGCCCGGCACCATCGTGGAGTTCAACAAGAGCGCCGACGAGGACCTCGACCTGCGCGTCAACCATCACAAGATCGGCGAGGGCGAAGTGGTTATCATCGGCGAGCGCTTCGGCATCCAGCTCCACCAGATCGAAGGCCTGCGCCAGCGGATCAGGAAGCTGGGCGCCGCCCGGCCGTAACCCCCACCAGCCCACCCGGCGGATTGCTCACCGGCCGCCGGCAGGCCCGGTCTCGAGTCGAGTGCGCCGCCCTGCCCGGAACCCCGAAGCGACTCGCCAAACGACGAACCCGGGCTAAGCTTGTGGGCGAGACTACCCGGGGCGCGGGAGGCGCTTGAGATCGGTGTTCGGCCGGCAGGGCTCTTCCGGTCCGGCACGATTCCGGCGGGCAGGGCGACGGCCAATGACCGAGGACCCCAAGGACACTGAACCGGCCGACCGGGAATTCCGGGAGCGTGGCGGCGCCATGCGTTCGGTGATAGCAAGCAGGGTCTGCGGCACACCGCCCAACATGATCATGGACCGTACCGGGATACTGGTCCTGTACATGACCGCGATGCTGATCCCGCCGGGACAGATCCTCTTCCTGGTCTCGCTCTTCTCACTGACCGCCGGTTTCCTTACGCTGGTATCGTCGTACTACGCCGACCGGTTCGGGCCCAAGAAGCTCGGCACCATCGGTGCACTGATTACGGTTGCGGCGTTCTGTGGCGTCATCCTGGCCGGTTTCTCCTCGCGGGGAAGAGCGGCGCTGGTAATGGGCTGCTGCATCGTCCTGTACTCGCTGGGGGCCTCGATGCTGGGTGGGGGCTGGCTCGCGCTGATGCACCCGCTGATCCCGGAGGGCCGCCGCGGGCGTTTTTTGGGCACACTGCGACTGTGTGTTCAACTGGTGGTGGTCGCGGTTTCAATCCCCCTGGCCTTCCTGCTGGCCGAGGACTCGCCTGCCTGGCTCTTCCAGGTGATCTTCATCGTGCCGGGACTGTTGCTTCTGCTCCGCCTGCATTTCTACCGCCGGGTGCCTCAAATGGATGCTCCCGCCCCGGAGCCGGAACCCCTGCGCAAGGCTCTCGCCGAGATCCTTCGGGTTCCCGGGTACGTGCCGTTCATAGCCTACGTGTTCCTGCTGGCCCTGGTTACCCGCAACGCACCGGTGCTGTTCTGCCTGCTGGAGAAGGAAATCCTGGGCTTCGGCGACGGCGTCATCGTCGCTGCCGGATTCGCGGTGACGGTGGGAGGCATGGTCGGCCTGGCACTGGGGGGCAGAGTCGTCGACAGGTACGGCACCCGGGTGGCCTTTGTCGCCTGCCACCTGGCCTTCGGCCTGCTCTTCGGACTGTTTCTGCTGCGGGACATGGCGGTCCCGCTGGTGCCCGGCCTGTTCGATTCTCTACTGCAGTCCTTCACCGCGCCCGTCTCCGGCTCGCTGTTCCTGTACGTGAGCGCCCTGCAGTTCCTCTTCGGCCTGGTGCTCGCGGTCTCCAACCTGGCGGTAACGACCGAGCTCTTTGCGATCATGCCCCGGAAGAACAAGGCGCTGGCCAGCGGCATTTCCACCTCGATGATCCGGATGGGGATCGCCTTCGCCGGCATGCTCAGTGCCTGGATCCTGAACTCGGGAATCCTGGCCGCACGCTGGTCGATGGGCGGCTCCGAACTCAGTGCCTACGACTCCCTGCTGCTCCTGAGCGCAGCCGTGGTCGTGGTGCTGGTCGTGACCCTCGGTCTGGTCCCGTCGGTCATAGGAAAGAGCCGCTGGGAGGAAGTCGAACCCTAGCAGGCCGTTGAAGAACGGCCTGCAGAGCAGGAGAGCAGTTGAACAGTCGAGCAGTTGATGCGGAAGGGACCACATTGGAGAGGTTAATCCGCTCCTGCCCCGGCGCGCCGTAGCAGGGCGAAGCCGGGCGTTCTCTCGAGTGCCCAAGTTGCTCAACCTGCACCCCGGAACGCTTCTTCATCGGCCTGCCGGAGGGACGACCCGACCGGGGCTGAACCACTCGGGAAACGATCGCGGACCATCCCTGCTGCCACATCACGGGGCGAGTTGCGGGCCAGGCCCGCGGTGCAGGGCGTTCCGGGTGAGTCCCCATCGAACGCGTATTCGTACTCGCAAGTCGAGTTGAGTGACGCGAGTGAGTGCGAGCATCGTCCATCCGGTTTCCGCTGGTGCGAGTGTGGAACGAGGTGCCCGGAATGCAGCGCAGCAGCCTTGAAGGCTGAATGCGGCAGCCCTGCGTGATGCAGCGGGTCCTCTTGTAGCCGCAGGCCGGGAGGCTACAATGGCCCGCTACCCGCGACCCGCTGATACAGCTGTGAAGGAGACTCCCATGCCCAGTCCTCGATCCAGCACGCTTCTGCTCGCGAGCGCCGCGACCCTGTTTGTGGCCGTCGGGTGCAACCCGGGACCCTCCAGGACCGCCCCCAGGAAGGGCAAGGGCACCGTCACGCTCAGGTCGGGCATGAGGATCAAGGCCGGCAGTCGACGCGAGTACAGCCGGCGGGACCCTCGCGGCAACGGCCGCAGCCAGAAGATCGTGGAGGTTCGCCTGGCGGCCGACTGGCGCGACCCCCGCAGCGGGATGGTCTTCAAAGGGGGCTCGCTCTATAAGACCGAAAGCTCCGGCGGGATCATCGAGTTCACGCTGGCGCAGCCCTACCGCGAGAAGCGCAACCGATTCCTCGTCGGCGCCGGTACCCCGGTCACGTACTACGCGAAGGATGCGGCCCGGAGCATTCCGGTGGGCGAGGACTACTTGTTCAAGACCGGCATGAGCGCGCGCGCCGGCACCCGTATTCTCTACCACCCCAACGGGCGGATACGCCAGTTGACGCTGGCCCGGAACTGGAAGTACAACCGGCGTGGGCTGATCTGCAAGGCCGGTACCCAGGCGGAGTTCAACTCGAAGAGCCAGATAGTGCGTTGCACCCCCGCCAGCGACTACATCATCAAGCTCCCGGGAACGAACATGTCCATGAAGTGCCCGGCGAACCAGGAACTGAAGTTCTAGCAAGCCGTTGAAGAACGGCCTGCAGAGCAGGAGAGCAGTTGAACAGTCGAGCAGTTGATGCGGAAGGGACCACACTGGAGAGGTTAATCCGCTCCTGCCCCGGCGCGCCGTAGCAGGGCGAAGCCGGGCGTTCTCTCGAGTGCCCAAGTTGCTCAACCTGCACCCCGGAACGCTTCTTCAACGGCCTGCCGGAGGGACGACCCGACCGGGGGGCGGTTTCTCCACTTGCCCCCCGCGCGGTGCGTCATCTATACTCGGGACGTTTCCGAAAGGGGAGTCCCATGAACGCCGACCACAGCCCGCCCCCAGCAGAAGTCGCCGCCTGGCGAGGTGCGGGGCGCGTGCTGCGGGTCAAGCAGGGCTACAACCCCAACTCCAGCTCCATGGGCTCGATCGTCTTCGCCCTGCCGCTGGCCCTGCTGGGCGCCAGCGCGATCTTCGGCGCGGTCGCGGCCGCGGTCTTCGCGAGCCTGCTGGAACGCGGGGGACCGCTGCCGCACGGCAGCCGGGCGAAGGAGGAGGCCGGCGCGCCCCGCGGGCAGGACCCGGAGGCGGATTCTTGAGCCCGCACCGGCGGCCGGCAGGTCTTGCGCTTTACCTGCTCCTGCTGGCACCGGTGCTCGCGGCCGGCACGCGTGTCGCACCGGCCGCCGAGGCCGGGGCGGCCGACCCGCTGACCGAATCGCAGAACCACTTCGCGCACGGCCGGTATCGCGACGGGCGCTGGGCGCTGGTGCGCGCGCTCAAGTCCGGAGACCTCGCGCCCGGGCGGCGCCTGGAGCTGCTGCTGGCCCTGGCCGACTTCTGGGAGAATCTCGCCGGCCGCCCGGACGAGGCGGTGGTCGCCCTCGAGAGGGCCGCGGCTCTCGAACTCCCGGCAGGGAATGCCGCCCGGCAGCGAATCGCCGGGCGCATCCGCCGGCTGCGCAGCATCCCCGAGCGGTTTCCCGAGGAGGATGCCGTGCTGGCCCGGGCGGCGGTGCGCACCTTCAAGCCCGAGAAGATGCTCCTGCGGGTCGAGGAACTCCGCGGGGTCCTGGAGCGCAGCCCGGAGTACCCCCGCCGCGCCTGGCTCTTCTACTATCTGGGCCAGAACCTTCAGGGCCTCGAGCGTGACCTCGAAGCCTATTCCGCCTTCCGCGCGGCGCTCAGGCTCAGGCCGGGACTGGGCTACTGCGTGCCCGTCGAGCGCTGCCTGGAGGAGGCCGGCGAGGCCGCCGCGCGACAGTCGGTGCGGCGGGGGGTGTTCTGGACCCTCTTCCTGCTGCTGCTGCTGGGCGGGAGCAGCTTCTATCTCTCCCGCCCCTGGAGGTGGCTGCGGCCGGTGCACCTGCTGCTGCCGTTGGCGGCAACCGGTATCTGGTGGGCGTTCCTGGCGGTCTCTTCGCGGGCGGTGGCCGGCCTGGCCGACTCGGGGGCCGGGAATTTCTCCAGGCCGGTGTTCATGTCGACCTCGATGGGCGCCCCCGGCGGCGAAATGCTCCATGACCTGCTGGCCTGCGGGGTCGTGGCGGTAGCCGGCTGCTTCGTCCTGGCCTGCGGGGCAACCCTGATCCGACCCCGGTGGCTGCGGGCCGCGGTCACGGGCCTGGCGGGGCTGCTGCTGTGGACCGCGCTGCTGACCGCCTTCTTCCTCGAGCGGGTCGACGGCCGCAGCATCCTGGAGGCCGGCGGGGGTGCCGGCGCACGCCTGCGGGCCGTGGCCTACTTCGACCAGGAGGCCGTTGAACCCTACGTGCTGACCGCGCCCAAGTCCTTTCCCGGGATGGACGCCAGGACCATACACCACGACCCCGTGCTGCAGGCCTGGGTACTGAAGCACGTCCCCGGCGCGCTGGGCGCCGAAGAGGACGCGCGGCGGTGAAGTACAGGCTCGAGAGTTTCGGGGGTATCGTGGCCAGCGAAGAACCTCCCTTCCTGGCCTTCGTCGACCGCGAGTTCATGCGCGAGCTGGGCGCCGGCGGGTCTCCCCTGTGGCGCGGCACCGACGAGAGCATCGGAACGCTCAGCGCACCCACCGAGGTGCACATGGCGGTCACCAACCGCTGCCCGCTGCGCTGCCGGCACTGCTACATGGGTGCCGGCGAGCCCGACCCCGCGGAGCTGGACACCGCCGGCATGAAGCGCGCCCTGGCCGCCCTGGCGGACATGGGCGTCTTCCACGTGGCTCTCGGCGGCGGTGAGGCCCTGGCCCGAGACGACCTCTTCGAGATCGCCGCCCACTCGCGGGAACTCGGCCTGGTGCCGAACCTCACGGTTTCCGGCGCCCTGATGACCCCCGGGATCGCGCGGCGCATGAAGGTCTTCGGGCAGGTCAACGTCTCCATGGACGGGGTCGGCGAGGCCTACGGGGTCTACCGCGACGGGGCCGGCTTCGCCGCCGCCGACGCGGCGCTGGGCATGCTGGTCTCCGCCGGCGTCCCGGCGGGCATCAACTGCGTGGTGGGCGGCACCAACTTCGGCCTGATCGGGGAGCTGTTCGAGTACGCCGCCCGCGCCGGCGCCAACGAAATCGAGTTCCTGCGCCTCAAGCCCGCGGGCCGCGGCGGCGAAGACTACCTGCGGGACCGCACCGACCGGCGCCAGAACCTCGAGCTCTTCCCGCTGCTGCAGTGCTTTTCGGAGCGGCACGGGGTCACCGCCAAGGTCGACTGCTCTTTCATGCCCATGGTCTGCGAACACCGCCCGCCGGTGGACTACCTGGAGTCCACCGGCACCTACGGGTGCGTGGCCGGCAACGTGCTGCTGGGCGCCCGCAGCGACGGGTCGGTGGCCGGGTGTTCGTTCCTGCCGCCGCTGGGGCTGGACGTCTTCGGCCTGGCCGGCGCCTGGGCGGACGACCCCGAACTGGAACGCCTGCGCAACTGGCCCGGGCGCGCCCCGGAGCCCTGCAGGTCCTGCGAGTATCTGGAGGTCTGCAGGGGAGGGTGCCGCGCGGTGGCGGCCTTCTCCGGCGATCCCGGGGACCCCGACCCGGACTGCCCGCGCGTGGTCCGCTGGCGCGAGGAGAGGTCTTGAGCGCCGCGGGAGGGCACACCCGCCGGGCGGTCGCGCTGGGCGCCTGCCTGCTGGTGGGGCTGTTCCTGCTGTGGGGTGGCCGCCGGCTGTGGGGCTTCGGTTCCGGGCCCGAGCGCCCCGGCCCGGAGTCGGTCCGCGCCAACGAGCAGCTGGCCTTCGAGAGGCTCAGGGCTATCATCGCGGCACAGGAGCGCTATCGCGCCACGGACTGGGATCGGGACGGTCGCAAGACCTACGCCGCGTTTCTCGCCCACCTGTGGACGGCCCTGGATCCCGAGGACGAGCCGCTCCGGGTCAACCTGATCCCGCGCCGCCTGGCCTTCGCCATGGAGGCGCCCCGCGCGCTCGACGGCTACTTCTACGTCGACCTGCGCTGGAAGCAGACCGGCCGGCACAGGAAGCGCCTGCTGGACTGGAAGCGGGAATGGGCGGTGGCGGCACTGCCGCAAAGACACGCCGAAACCGGCCGCCTGGTGATGCTCGTCGACCAGAGCGGCGAGATCTTCGTCAAGGACTACAACACCCGGCGCTTCTTCCTCTACCCGTCCCATCCCGCGCAGTTCGGCTGGCGGCGACTCCAGAGCGCCGAGGAACTGGTCAAGCTCCAGCAGCAGCGCGCAGCAGACGGTTAGGGTTTCTCGCAAAGCACTGCCGGGACACGCCTTAGGCCAACCCGCCGCCGCCCCATTCCTCAGAAGAGGTATTGTGTCCTTGATCGGCACTGCACACGTGCAGATAATTATCGGAACAAGAACCACCTGATCGCGGATCGGCAGTCCGGAGTTCTGCGGGGGGCACAACTTATGTCGTCTAATTGTACCGGGTCCGGAAACAGGCTGAGGGAAATTGCGGCGTCGCACAGGGCGCGCATCGGTCGTGCGGCGCTTCCGGTGTTTCTGGGGTGCGTTTTTCTGGTTGCCGGTGGTGTTCGCGCGCTTGGCGCGGGTTTCGAGACGCGTCCGAATCTGCAGAACCCCGGCAAGACGCAGGTGACGGTGGTGTGGTCGAGTCGTTCGGGCGCGACTTGCGAGTTGAGGTACGGCGTTGGTACTGCGGGGACGTCGGTGAACGTGGACCCGAGCGTGACGACGCACGACGCGGGTGCGACGGGCGACCAGACGGAGTACGTATTCGAGCACCAGTTGACGGGTTTGACGTCGGGCACGGAGTACGTGTACGAAGTGACCTGCGACGGGTCGACGCTGGGGGGGACGTTCACGACGTTCCCTGAGAGCGACCCGGACTTCACGTTCATCGCCTACGGCGACACGCGTTCGCAGCCGGGGGCGCACGCGCTGGTGACGGGCCGTTTCGCGCAGCACGATCCGAAGTTCGTGCTGCACGCGGGGGACATGCTTTCGAGCGGCGAGTACCGCAACTGGAAGCCGTGGTTTTTCGATCCGCTGAACGACGTGATCAAGGACGTTCCGATCTGCCCGGTGCCGGGCAATCACGAGTCGAACGAGGTGAGTTACCGCAAGGTGATGTCGTTGCCTGGCAACGAGCGCTGGTACTCGTTCGACTACGGGAACTGTCACTTCGTGATGCTGAGCACCAACACGCAGTGGAGCGCTACGGACAACGCGGCGATGCGGTCGTGGTGCGAGACGGACCTGGCGGCCTCGACGGCGGAGTGGAAGATCGTGGTGGTTCACGAGCCGGTATACGACGTGAGCACCTACCGGATGTCGGACTGGGGCCGGTCGGACTTCCTGCCTGTATTCCGGGCGAACGGGGTTGACCTGGTGATTGGCGCGCACTCGCACGGTTACCAGCGATTCCGGCCGATGGCCCGGAAGGGCGAGAACGAGGATCACCCGATAGTGCACGTGGTCACCGGCGGCGGCGGTGCGCCGCTGGACACCAAGCCCTACCTGGACCCGGAGCACCTGGTGCTCTACGAGAAGGGCAGTTATCACTACTGCACGGTGCGGGTTCGTGGCGGGAAGCTGACGCTGGAGGCGCTGCGCACCGACGGGACGATGATCGACACGTTCACGCTGGACAAGACCGGCGGTTCGTACGGTCGGGCGTTCCTGGAGCAGATCGTCTGGGAAGAGGACTACGGCGAGCCCGTACGGGTGATCTACGTGGACGGCGGTGCGACCGGCGCGAACGACGGCAGTTCGTGGGGGGACGCGTACACGACGCTGACGGCGGCGCTTTCGGCGCCGGTGAGCGACACGCAGATGACGGAGATCTGGGTGGCCGAGGGCACCTATGTACCGGGTGGCGGTACGGGCCGGGCGCAGAGTTTCCAGCTGGTAACCGACGTGGCGGTATACGGTGGGTTCTCGGGTGACGAGACCTCTCGCGACCAGCGTCGTCCGGGGCGGCACCGCACGGTGCTGAGCGGGGACCTGGGCGTGCCGGGTGCGGTTTCCGACAACGCCTATCACGTGCTGCTGGGCGCGGCCTACGCGCGCCTGGAGGGTTTCGTGATCAGCGGCGGGAACGCCGACGGCAGCGGCGAGCTGGGCCGCGGCGGGGGTCTGTACAACGCCGGGGTTTCGCCGCTGGTGAAGGGGTGTCTCTTCACGGGCAACTCCGCGGTTTACGGCGGCGGGGCGTGTAACAGCGGGTCGGCGCCGCGTTTCAGCGGCTGCACCTTCGCGGGCAACAGCGCGGGGTGGGGCGGGGCGCTGTGCAACCTTTTCGGTTCGGCGACGGTGGTGCGCAACTCGATCCTGTGGGGCAACACCGCGACATCGGCGGGCGAATCGATTCACGACGACGGTTCGGCGTCGGAGGTGGAGAACTCCTGCGTGGCCGGCGGCTGGGCGGGTGCGGGCGTGATAATCGCCGACCCGCTGTTTGCGGACGCGGCCGGTGGCGATTACCACCTGAAGTCGGCGGCGGGGCGCTGGCGGGGCGGGACCTGGCAGTCGGACCTGGTGACCAGTCCTTGCGTGGACGCGGGCGACCCGGCGGACGTGGCGGCGCTTGAGCCGCTGCCCAACGGCGCGCGGGTCAACCTGGGTTTCTACGGTGGCAGCACGCGGGCCTCGAAGAGCCCGATCCGGCCGCTGCGGCGGGTGGTGGACCTGGACGTGGGCGAGACCACGGCGGTGGAGCTTTCCGACGGCAGCAGCGTGACGGTGAAGCTGCTGGAGCAGCTGGGCACGGTGACCGACGTGCGCGGGGCGGTGGTGAAGTCGCAGGTGCGGGTGCTGGTCAACGGCACGCACGAGGTGACGCTGACGGCCGGCAACTACAACCTGCCGGTGTCGGTGGGCGGCGTGTGCCGGATCGACTATCCGTGCACCAAGCTGTACAACGCCAACAACCACGACGGTTATCCCTGGTCGGCGAAGACCAACCACATCTACAAGGACGCCCGGCTGCGGCTGTGGCCGGCAGGGTCGGACCTGGCCACGGCGGGCACGTTCGCCTACCCGGTGGCGCTGAGGTGGCTGGCGCACGCATCGCGGCAGGGCAACGAGCCCTGTGTTGACGGCAACACCGACGTGGTCTACCACCCGGCGTTCGACTTCAACGGGGCGAAGATCGACACCGAGGTGACCGCGGCCACCGGCGGCCTGGTGGTTTCGGCCCGGGACGCGGTGCTGGACGGTTACGGTCACGACCCGGTGTGGTCGCGCGGCGACGTGATCTACGTGGTCGACGACCGCGGCTGGTACTACCGCTACAGTCACCTGCGGGACATTCCCGACGAGGTGGTGCTGGGCGGTCGGGTGGCCATCGGCCAGCGCCTGGGGGCCATAGACCGCGCCGGCGAGGAGCACGCGCACTTCCAGTGCTGGGCGCCGCAGCCCTCGGGGTATCTCGGCAACGAGGACACGTTCGGGTACTGCCTGGAGGCCTACCGGGCGCAGCACGGCATGGAGCTGATGGCGGTGGCCCGGCCCAAGCACCAGGTGGCGGCGGGCAGCACGGTTCGGCTGGACGGCACGCGTTCGAAGAGCTTCGCCGGCAGCATAGTCAGCTGGGAGTGGGAGTTCTCCGACGGGAGCACGGCCAGCGGCGCGCAGGTGGACCGGTTCTACGGCACGGAGGGCCGCTTCAGCGAGATTCTCAAGGTGACCGACGACGCCGGCAACGTGGCCTACGACTTCGCGACGGTGGTGGTGGTCGATCCGTCCAACCGGCGCACGCCGGGGATCGACGCCAGTCACCACCCGACGTTCGGGGCCGGTGCGGGCGACGCGGTTCGGTTCCGGGTGCGGCTGTTCGACAGCAGCGGGACGGTGGACTGGGACTTCGGCGACGGCGGTACCGGCAGCGTGACGGTAG
>Ga0272442_10000589_pt1 | contig 56928 bp, 57 predicted proteins | sample SSMForm2O_FD_200262 | JGI IMG/M metagenome (GOLD analysis project Ga0272442, IMG submission 200262) | Marine sediment archaeal communities from Little Sippewissett salt marsh, Falmouth, MA, United States - SSM-Form-2O | ecosystem: Environmental > Aquatic > Marine > Wetlands > Sediment ...
TGTGAACATCAGTTCCACTATCATCATCCCAAACCGTTAAAGTAATTGTATAAACACCATCATCATCATAACTATACGTTGGATCAGCAACAGTACTAGAACCACCATCACCGAAATCCCAATCCCATGCAACAATCGTTCCATCAGGATCAGAAGACAAATCAGTAAACGAAACCGTATCAGCCGTAGTTGGATTACTTGGCGTGTACTCAAAATCAGCGGTTGGAGCAATATTTGTAACTGTTATAGTGTCAGTGTGAACATCAGTTCCACTATCATCATCCCAAACCGTTAAAGTTATCAAATAGGTTCCATCATCAAATTGATGCGTTGGATCAGCAATAGTGCTTGAACCACCATCATCAAAATTCCACTCCCAAGCAACAATCGTTCCATCAGGATCAAACGACAAATCAGTAAACGAAACCATATCAGCCGTAGTTGGACTACTTGGCGCATACTCAAAATCAGCAACAGGCTCAATATTAAGGACCATCACTGTTTCTTCATAAGTATCAGTTGCATCATTATCATCAGTTACAGTTAATGAAACCAAATAAGAACCATCATCAAATTGATGCGTTGGATCAGCAACAGTACTAGAACCACCATCACCAAAATCCCAATCCCAAGCAACAATCGTTCCATCAGGATCAAAAGACAAATCAGTAAACGAAACCATATCAGCAGTAGTTGGACTACTTGGTGTGTACTCAAAATCAGCAACAGGTGGTGCGTTGGTTACCGTAATTGAATCTGTATGGTCATCTGTTGATCCATCATCATCCCAAACCGTTAAAGTAATCAAATAGGTTCCATCATCATATTGGTGATTTGGGTTTTGTACAGAACTTGAGCCACCATCACCGAAATCCCAATCCCAAGCAACAATCGTTCCATCAGGATCAAAAGACAAATCAGTAAACGAAACCGTATCAGCCGTAGTTGGACTACTTGGCGTATACTCAAAATCAGCGGTTGGGCCAACATTTGTAACAGTTATCGTATCGGTGTGAACATCAGTTCCACTATCATCATCCCAAACCGTTAAAGTAATTGTATAAACACCATCATCATCATAACTATACGTTGGATCAGCAACAGTACTAGAACCACCATCACCGAAATCCCAATCCCAAGCAACAACCGTGCCATCTGAATCAGAAGACAAATCAGTAAACGAAACCGTATCAGCCGTAGTTGGACTACTTGGTGTGTACTCAAAATCAGCGGTTGGAGCAATATTAAGCACCACTACTGTTTCTTCATAAGTATCAGTTGCATCATCATCATCAGTTACAGTTAATGAAACCAAATAAGAACCATCATCAAATTGATGCGTTGGATCAGCAACAGTACTAGAACCACCATCACCAAAATCCCACTCCCAAGCAACAACCGTTCCATCAGGATCAAACGACAAATCAGTAAACGAAACCATATCAGCAGTAGTTGGACTACTTGGTGTGTACTCAAAATCAGCAACAGGTGGTGCATTCATTTCAAAGCTAAATATTGCTGATTCTGCACTGTTTCCATTAATATCAATTGCATAAATATGATAATTGTGAATACCAGCTTGTAAGTATGTTTGAGAATATGAATAACTCCCTGAGCCGGCCATGAAATAGCTATTTTCAGATGTGTCTGGAAATGTAATATTGACATAGACGTCATCAACACCTTTGTTATCTGTAACATCACAACTGATTGCTACTGATTGTCCAACTGTTTGTATTGGTGGTGTTGCATCAACATTGCTAATCACTGGTGGTTCGATATCTTTTTCAGTTGTCAAGAGGATATCATCTAACGATTGTCCATAAAAACCATCATTAAGTCCAATGAAACTTAAGGTATGATCGCCGGAATATGAACCCAAATTTATTACTGCTTGTTGATAAGACGTATGTGTAAAACCTGTATCAGACCAAACTGCATTATCATCAATCCGAACTTCCAAATCCATTGGCTCTATACTGTTCTCAGCAGCATACCAAAAAGATAGCTCTGTGTTTTCTCCAAAATTTAATGCCATTATAGATAATTCGGCACCTGCACTCCAAGTATATGCCCAATTGCTTCCACTATGTGGAAAACCATATAAATTGAGTACCCACCCTGTGTTAATCCATGATCCAGGAATTCCAGATTCAAAGCCTTCATCAATTAACGTGACAGTAGCTTTACCTGAGTCTTTTTCATCTTGTCCAGTAATTGTTGGGAAAATACCAGCTGCTAAAAACATACCCACTATTAAATAGGCTAATATTGTGGTCTTTTTTATAACCATGTTTATTTTGTCCCCATATAATTGCTCTATGTTTTAAAGGAAATCATAGGCAGAACCTTATATTAGAATACATAACCTCATTAATATATAAATTTATGGTCATAACTCAAAAATAATGAAATAATTAATGTTAAGAAAAAAATTGCAATTTTTACTTAATCTTTATGTTGCATGATTACTTTTAAGTTTGATGCAGAAAACCAAAGCATAGTTTTTCTATTCATTATAAGATGATTTGTCGGAATAATGGAAACAGGTTTGGATGATGCTCTAAAAATTGAACAATGAGTTCTCTAACCGAATTGAAATGAGTTTTTGGCATACTTACAACAAGAGGATCGGACCATAAGCTCTCATGGTTTTCAACGTCTTTTGCTTTTACTTTCACATAATAGGATCCTTCTTGTGTCCAGATATGCGATACTTCGCAGGTCTCCCCTGATTGTAATGGACCAATCCAGCCAGAAGTCGCCCCATCAGACCAATCAAATGAATAATATAGTTGATCTCCTTCCGCATCAGTTGTATGGGCTGAATAGATATATTCCGTGTCTGGCGTTCCTTGTGTTGGACCTTCAGGTGGATCCGGAATTGACGGTGATCCTGGAACAGTATAAGTTGTTGACCGTAATTTACAAGAAAATAAGGTCTCAAAATAATCATCTTCTTCTCCTATTGGTACAATGGATATAAAATTACCTGCAACTGGAGAATAAAATACTCGATTTGAATCTCCTATAGTAATATTGTATGTTTCAAATAATCCTGCATTTATAGTCATATTTCTTTTTTCGCTACAAATTGCTGTATTTTGGGTGATATAGATATCCATTGGTGGAACTTCTATCTCATCGGGCATCCCAGGAAACAATGATGAAATACCTAACAGTTTGAGTCTTCCTTCAACGGCAATGGTAGATCCATTGACAATCCATTCTTTCCCCACATATAAAGGAAACTCATATGGTGAATATGATGGTTGAAAATCCATAGTAATATCAAGTTCAAGAGGTATTGGTATGATAGAAATGGATAATTTTCCATCTATATCCAAATCAATATATTGCATTCCAAGGTTGTTTTTTTCGACTATAGCGATTCCTTGTAATTGTGTTTGTTTTAATGATCCAGATATACTTGGAATGCTTTCAACATCAATATGAAAATTACCTCCAACCGATCCCTCTAATTGTATGCGGTATGCATCTTCAGTTATTTCAATGACTTTGAATTCAAGAGTTCCAATATATAAATTGACGGATATATCATAGCCTTCCTCTTGCATTGAAAATGAGAAATCAAGCGTATATATCCATTGATCATTATTGTTCCATACTGGAAGAGGATCTTCTACGATTCCTTGATCTATGTTTCTTTTATTTGTATCTATATTGATTTTTTCATAAGTTGTAATCTCATTTGCAGGTATTGAAGGAATCATTAGCATCATACAAATTAAAATTAGGAGCATATGTTTTTTCATATTATTCCACTTCCTTTCTTCTGTTCCCCCAATCAACAAAACAGAATAATGTTATTATTTAGGTAATAAACATTTATAAATATTTGTATAATTAATTTATTTGATATTTTTATCAAAATTAATAATAAAATTTGTGTTATGTGTTAACAATAAAGAAAAATAGGGGAAATTAATTCCCAAACGTTATAAAGGTGAACTCATACCTCGTTGGAAGATCTCTCCAGAGCTCACCGCCATCTCTAGTAAACCAAAAGCTTCCAGGTTGATATTGATCTCCGAATGCATATCCCCATTCAAAACCAAAACTGGTTGATACGCCACTTGGTGCGGGAGGAAGGACAATAAAAAGATTTTCCTCTGATTCGATTTCGATATCATCGAAATCAAGAGTGAGCCATTGCCATGAGGACAAGATTTCTTCGGGTGTGAATGAGAGCGTATCAAGAAGGGTTCCTTCAGGATGATCTTTCCGCAGTTCAACCGTAAGATTAAATTCTGGGGTACCAAATTTACGCAAATAGATTTCACATTTGGTTAACGTGTTTACTGTTGCTGTAAAGTTTTGTGCCGCACCCCAATCGCCATCCCACGTATGACGAATGGGAAATCCCCTATCAAACGCACTTTGATTGACATCGATATTAAGATTTGCTTGAACGGTATCAGTGAAAGTGTCTGTTTGACTGATATTATCAGTTATACGAAGTGTGCAATCATAAGCACTATCGTCTCCATAATCATAACTTGTTATAGGATCTGGAGAACTATAATCGTAAAAACCATCACTGGTCCAATCCCATTCATAGAGGGTAATGTTTTCTGCAGTTGAAGTACTAGCATCAAAATGAATGATCGTTCCTGGTCCGGTTCCATCAGCATCTTCCCATGTGTAAGAGGCATAAGGAAGCATACTTCCAACCGTTATATGAATAACTGGACTGTACCACCAGGTCTGACCAATAATTTCTTCCACACCATCTGTTCCATCCAATACTTCATAATATGATTCATTCGTCCGCTCCTTTACAAGCCGCAAATAGGAATCATCTCCATACCTCTCCGGCTCTAACACATCAGCATACATCTGATCCACTTGAGCTTTTGCAACAAAATAATACTCACCTGGCGTATTAATAGTGATATTTTCACAATAAATTACACCACTTGTATCTCCATCTAATGCGCCATCCCATCCTGTTCCACCAACATAATTTCCCTCATTTTCATCATAATCAGAGGTCTCAAAATCATAAGAAGAAATAGGATTGGGATCGACACCCCATTGCATACTAGTATGATCAACAACAACACTTCCATTCACCTGCCACTTAAAAGAAACAGGGTTTCCTGGTTGCACGGTATAATGATTTTCAACAGTACCATCCTGCCAACGTACATAAGGTTGAGCTAAATCAGCTTGATGCAACACCAATCGACGAATTTCCGTACCCCATCCATCCGTCGTATCATTTCCCATTTCATACTCTGGGACATTTTTGGTCCACGACATTTCAGGTGAAACCCATAGCGCACCTGTACCAGGGTAATTTCCAAATGTTTCATCTTCAACATATTGGTCTTCTGCCGGATTTTGTTCTACATCAGCAGCATACGCCCAATTCATAATAGCCCCATATGCTGAATATGAGAGATATTCAGCAACAGTTTGAACATTGTATTCATTAAAAACACCATCACCACAACAATTACCCATATATGCACCTAATCGCAAGGTGGAAGCATCATAAAAATAAAAATCAGGTGGCGCACCTTGATTTGTATATCCACTTACTTGACTGGTGCCATAAATATCAAGATTCGTACTTGCCCAGGGATAAATTAGGCAACGTACTCCTGCATGCATATCAGAGCCTATTCGAACGGTATGATTATCAACAAACTTTCGAAGGGTTTTCCCATTTTCACTTCCCCAAATACCTCCTGTTGGTGAACCGGGTCCATCATGGTCTGCTTCTCGATTTAAATCCCATCCATTTCCATCATAGCGCTGTGGGCCATGGTCAAATCCATAGGGGTTCTGAGAGATCCCGATATATATCTCACGGTTATCGATAAGCCATCGAAGCCATTCTTTTGAATAATCCGAGCATGGTTCATCAGTATAGGCCATCCTCATTAGCCAATCAGCAAACCAATATAATCCAATAGTCCCTGCTGTTTCATCACCATGCGGGCTCCCAAGCATTAGAATCTCTGGTTTATGAAAACCCGTTGATTCATTTGTTATACGCACGTAGTATAAATCATACCCGCCTGCTGCCTGACCAGTACCATATAAATCATTTGCTTTAAACACTTCAAGATAATCAGAAAAATTTACTTCAAGTGCCTGATACCAACTAACAAGTTCTGCATAATTATTTGGTTTGTAATACCAATCCGTATCTTTATTGATAGTTATATCAAAAAGGTCATCTAGAGATGAATTTTGATAAAGATCATTTGAAAATGCTTGAACAGGAATTGATGTTATCAGAAAAATTGAAATAACTGCTAGTGAAATAATTTTAATTTTTTCTTTCTTCATTACTTGCTTTGCCCCCAAAAATTCATATTATATTATTTTCAATTTAATAAATATAAAATGCCCTTATTTAATATTTCTCCCAATCTTATCGAATAACAGGAATAAATTTATTATAAGAGTATTTGAATAAAAAAAAGAAAAAATCTAGATTAGTGTGATTCTACCATATACTTATTTAATTAAAACTCCTCTAACCCAGATATTACTCATCCATTGTGGAATACGATAATCTCCCTCAATCGATAATCTCATATAAACATTATGACCGTCATTCCAATATTTTCCACAAACATCAAATGTTGGTTCGTATGGATCTCTATTGGCACGAACAATTGGTTTATGAACAATGATTTTTCCCTCGATACATCCACTTCCATAATATGCTAAAAGGGTGCCCCATATTTGTCCTTGTCTGGATCGTAAGTTTGCATAGATCTTTCCATCAGTAAAAATCCCTTGGATATCCCCTAATGCTTGGTCATCTCCACAGTTTCCCCAAAATCCTACAAATGGGACCTGTGAGGGATCTCCCTCAGGTTTGGCCGAAACATGTACTCCTGTTGCTAACATCGAAAACAAGAAAATACTTGTTAACATTAACGCTTTTAAACTTTTTTTCATCTTATGTTACCTCCTTTCCTTTTTTTAATGCACGGATATTGTATTCCCCTGCTAATTCTGCATATGAAAGGAAACTCTATCCAAATTATGCATATTATTATTGTTATAAAAATATTTTGATAATATTATCCATATTAAAATTTAGAGATGAGCTTTTTATCATTTTTAGTGAAAGGTCATTTTACCATATGGTAATATTAGTGCTATCCATTTAATTTAGATGGAATCCTTTGCCAACGATTCGAGATTTCTTTGAATTTAAATCTAGAATCAAAAAAACATCCTCTTCTGAAAAAACCATCTCCTTTTCTGACTCAATTGCTATTTTATCATCACTCATTTCAACCAGTTTAACTGGAACTGTTTGCATACCAATTGAAACATGAAACATCCCGTTATTTATATCTGTATGATAAAATTTATTTTTATTAAAATGGAGGGTACTCTTTTTTGTAACGATACAACTATCTTCTGCACAAATTACTGATCCGCGGCTTATCTCTTCAGTTTTCACTCCTTTAAGAGCACAACCTACTCGTGAACCGATTTCTGCAGCATCAACATCTTTGTCTTGCATCTGGATTGAACGAATAATTACTTTTTTATTCTGCGGCATTAAAACAAGACTATCATGCTTTTTTACGATTCCCTGTTTTACAACACCAAGAATTATCTCTCCTACTCCCTTCACTCTGAATGAATGATCAATGATAATGATTGGTTCTGTTTTTTTACTTTGTTTTGGTTTCATCTGCTGTAAATATTCAAGGATGGTAATTGGATTTTTTTCAATGATTTGAAATGATTGTAATGAAGTGTTTTCAATAATCTCATTGATGGTATCTTTATCAGTATATGGTGGAACCAGTATTAGCCCATTTGATACATTAAAAGAATCGAGCATTACAATGGTTTCACCAGTTTGTTTTGTAAGATGTTCTAACGAGATGATGGCAGCATCTATTTCTGATGCGATTTGGCTTTTTATGGTAAATTTATCATCAACAGGCTCCATAAAAGAATAAACTCCATCATCGGTTTTTCGGTTATACAAGATAATGTCACTTTGTGTTCCTTTTTTCCCCAGTTCTCTTCCAATATCTGCATCATGAAAAATTCCGATGGTTAAATGTTTCATAGTATCTCCTTATGTGAAAAATATTTACATTTTTAATTGTATTTCTTCAAAATCACCTGTTTTTCTATTTTTTTGTACATTGTTCCAGGGAAAGCAACGCCCATTCATTGATATATAAACTCCTGGAGGAAGTACTTGTACAAACGCCAAAGCACTCCCAAGGTTAAATAACCCATCTGAACTACCAAATGTATATGGTATCATTGCACCTGTAAGCACTATGGTTTTCTCTTTAATTTTCTGTGCAATTTTCTTCGCTGTTTCAACCATGGTGTCAGTACCATGGGTGATAAGGATTCTATCTCCTTCTGATTTTATACAATTATGAACAATGATATCTCTATCTTCATCAGTTATCCCTATACTATCCACCATCATAATAGTTCGAATATCAACATCAATCCGAGATCTCCCTAATCCCAACATTTCATCTACATGAGAATTTTTAAAATACAACTCTCCAGTAAGCATGTTATATTCCTTATCAAATGTTCCACCAGTTACAAAAATCTTAATAGTCATAGTTTCCGGGTAATTAAATACTAATTAAAAAACTTATGATTAATCCCATTACCACTCTTCTTTAGTTTCTTAAACAAAATTTCAATCATCTCACATATGGTTATTAACAGAATATTCTGTTTTATCAATGAGGGTTTTATTTTTAATTAGAATATGTATTTTTTTAATATCTTCTGCTATACATCTATCTTCCTCTAAAAAACTGACCATTGTCCGTATAGTATCAATAACAGGCAATAAGGGTTTAGCAGGTTTCAGTGGTTTCAGATAGGTAAGGCCTTGTACTGATGCTAAAAGTTCAATTGCAAGAATATACGTAACATTTTCAACAACTTCTAATGCTTTTCGAGATGCAATGGTTCCCATGCTCACATGATCTTCTTTATTTGCTGACGTAGGAATCGAATCAACACTAGCAGGATGACACAATATCTTATTTTCTGAAACAAGTGCTGCCGCGGTAACCTGCGCCATCATAAATCCTGAATTAAGACCACCATTATTTACAAGAAATGCAGGAAGATCCGAGAGTTGTGGATTTACAAGTCTTTCAATTCTTCTTTCTGAAATATTACCAAGTTCTGCGATAGCTATTTTCAAAAAATCCATTAAAAAAGCAACTGATTCACCATGAAAATTTCCCCCAGAAATAAGTTCATTATCTTCTGAAAAAACCATGGGATTATCTGTTGCAGCATTCATTTCAATAGCAATCATTTTTCCAACATAATCAAGAGTATCATACACCGGTCCATGAACTTGAGGAATACACCGTAACGAATAACTATCCTGAACTTTGCCACACCCTTTATGCGAATTCATAATTTCACTATCTGCTAAAAGATATCTTAAATGCCTTGCACAGGTTATTTGACCAGGATATGGTCGCTCATTATGAATTCTTTTATCAAATGCCACAGAGGTTCCTTTTAATGCTTCTAGTGTTAAAGAACCTGCAATATCTGCCGTTGTTACTAGATCTAATGCAGAATCCAATGCTTTTGCCCCCACAGCAGTCATTACCTGCGTTCCATTAATTAATGCTAAACCTTCCTTTGCTCTCAATCTAATTGGATGAAGACCTGCCTTTGTTAAAATATCATTACCTGATCCCTCAGTATCTTCAATCTTAGCTCTCCCTTCTCCAATAAGTATCAATGCAAGATGTGAAAGTGGTGCAAGATCACCACTTGCTCCAACCGAACCTTTTTCAGGAATCAAAGGATAAATATTTTTATTTAACATATCTATTAGAAGTTCCAAGACCTCAAGTGAAATACCCGATCTACCTTTAGCAAGAACATTAGCCCTTAGAGCCATAATCATTCTAGCAATATCCTCAGGAAAATAAGGTCCTACTCCTGCAGCATGCGAACGAATGAGATTATATTGCAGTTGCTCTACTTTATCAATGGGAATAACTACTGATGAAAATTGTCCAAAACCTGTTGTAACACCATAGATAATTTTGTTTTCAGATACAATCTTATCGACTACTGCACGACTTTTTTTCACTTCTTCTTTTGCTTTTTCAGATAAAACAACAAAAGCTTCTTTCTTACCAATTTTAATAAGATCTTGTAAGGTTAACGAGCAACCATCAATGATAACTTGTTTCAAGAACGAGTACTCCATTTTTTATTTTCTGTTCTGTAATGTATCATCCAATACAAATAATATTTGACAAAAAGAGGCGAAAAATTATAATCCTTCTTCTTTCAAACCAATCTTTTCTTGTAAATAATTAAAAAATGTATGATATATCTCACTTCGTATTTTTCCATTAAAATGAATATCAATGGTATGCTCTTTTACACTATGTATTTTTTTTATTTTAATGCTTACAAGACATGTTTCAACATCTTCTAATATTGCATCAATTTCAATATTTGTTCCTTTTTCTATATCGCTCTTAAATTCATAAATACTTTCAATTGTTTTTCGAAGATCTGATGTTCTCTCAGGATGATCATACAGAATTTTTTTATCAACAACTATCTTAACCGTGTTTCTAAATTTTGCTTTTGCTAGACCCCTCAATATTAGCTCAGCAGTGGGAAAAGGTTCAAAATCCTCCTCAACTTTTGCAAATAAACCTGCCATTCGACAAACTAGGCAGGGCGATTTAATAATTCTTTTTTCTACATCAAAATCAAACTTAATATGTAAATTATCAAGATATTTTTTTTCAAAGGTATGTTTGTCTTCTTTTTTCTTTGGATGAGTTGCATCCATCCATTCCATAACTTCTTTTGGTGAACCCATCACCCATGGTGGTTCTCGAAATCCACTATCATATCTTGCCATGATATCAACGTCTTTTCTACCAGCTATATTTAATAATTTTAATGTTTCTTAAATAAGTATGGGTGAACCTCAAAAAAAAAATACTTATTGATACTGGGCAATAAATGCAATAAAAAATTAAGCCAGTTCCTTTTGTAGGACAATTGAGATTGTACTAATATGTACCAATTGATACTAATATAAGGTACTCTTTTAAAAAAGAATATAATAAAATAAGTAGTAAACGAAATAATTAGAAATACATTTATTAGTTAAATAAATAATTGATAGATATGCCTCATGTTAGAAATTTCCATTATAGGCCAATTAAATGCCCCATGTGTCAAAAGATATTAAGTATCGATGATGATAAATGGTTTTGTAGTAAAAAATGTCAAGAAGAGTGGAACATTCTTAACGGAGAATTAAAGCATAGTAATGATAAAAAAGTGCGAGGGCAAGATACAAGTGGATAAACAATAGATATTGAATAAAAAGCAGATTGATAACTTAATAAAATCATTCAAATAAATACTTTTTAAAAAACCGTAATTTTCCTTTTTTGATCCAAATAAAAAACAAGTGGGCCCGCCGAGATTTGAACTCAAGTCTATACCACCCCAAGGTACAAGGATGCCAAGCTACCCTACGGGCCCAAACAAAAGAGATGAATACATATTGTCCTAATATGTATTTTTATTTTTGAATAACTTATGGTTTCCATATAGGACTTCCTAATGATAAAACAGTTTTTCCAGCCATTGTGTTAATTAATATTGCAGCAGCTGCATAAAATGACAGCGCAGATGTTACCATTAAGAATAAACCACCAATAAATGCTGATGATCCTGCAAGATAATGTGGAATCAATCCAACAACTGCGATGTCAACAGCAATTAAGATACCAATGAATACTTTATTGGTCATAAGTGATGCTATTGTGGCTACGAAACTAAAAAACAGGACTGCTATAAGACCATATCCGTAATGGGTGATATCAAATGCGACTCCACCGAAAATAGATATGAGTAATGTTGTGGCTATTGCATACATGGCCATTGCATAGGTAGTAAAAACAGTGGATCCAAAGATGTTATTTCGTTTAAATTCCATTATTCCTGCTATTAATTGAGCAGTTGCTCCAAAAAAGAGAATCCATGGAATCATTAATGATTTATCAGTATGAGATGTTAATTCAAGATAGCTTGAGCCAATTACCAATGCTGCAGCTGCAAGACCAATAAGACCTAAAGGAGCAGGCTCTGTAGTAAGAATAGAATATGTTTTTATTGTTTGATCAAGTTTCACCGACTTTTCTTTTGCCATAACTTGTCACCTATTTGCCACCGGAATAAATCCTTTCATAAAAACTTTATCTTAAAAACAGGATCAAATAGGATAAATATTTAGTTATTATAGTTCTTATCAAACAAAAAAATTGTTAAAAATACGAATGAAAATGTATTCATGAATATTTAGAATAGCAAAATATTTTAAGGAAATATTATTTCCCATATGCCATTCCATATAGAAAAGTACGTTTCTCAATGCATATTGAAAACTAGTAGTTTGGCTTTTTATATGAAAAAGTAATATGGGGTAATGAAGGGCGAGTAGCTTAGCTTGGTTGGAGCACCCGGCTGATAACCGGGAGGTCGCCAGTTCGAATCTGGCCTCGCCCACTAATAATTTTAATTTTAGATACTATAATTATAGTTAAAGATAGTCTTTATATATGAAAACTTGTATACTGGCATACTCTTCTCGAGTAGATGACCTATGGGTAAAGGAATTAACGCAGCACGGAAATTAAGCAATGACCGGAAAAAACTCAGATGGAGTGACCGGTATTACAAAAAAAGAGTATTACACTTAAAAGAAAAAGCAGATCCGCTTGAAGGTACTGCTCAAGCTCGCGGTATTGTAATTGAAAAGGTTGGAATTGAGGCAAAACAGCCGAATTCTGCAATTCGAAAATGTGTAAAAGTGCAATTAATTAAGAATGGTCGTCAAATCACAGCATTTGCTCCAGGAGATAATGCTATTAGTTTTATTGATGAACATGACGAAGTTATGGTTGAGGGTATCGGTGGAAGAATGGGGCGAAGTTATGGCGATATTCCTGGTGTTCGTTTTAAGGTTATAAAAGTAAATGATATTTGCCTCCAGCAAATGGTTAAAGGAAAGATTGAGAAAGCAATGAGGCGGTAAACATGGCTGAGAAAAAGGCAAATAGAAATAAAATGCATTTTTTTCCATCACTAGAAAAATATGATCCGGATAGCGTTAAAGTGGAAGATCAAGGCCTTGCAAGATATATTAATCTTGATACGGAAAATATCTACATTGGTGCAGTATTTGCAAATAAAATGTTTGCTAAATCAAAAGTACCAATCGTTGAACGATTAATTAACAGTATCATGCGTACAGAAAAATACAATGGAAAAAAAATTAAGGCATATAAAACTGTAAAGGCTACCTTTGATATTATTGAAAAAAGAACAAAGCAGAATCCTTTACAAATACTTATAAATGCAATTCAAAATGCGGCTCCAAAAGAAGAAGCAACCCGCCTTCGTTTTGGTGGTATATTAGTGCCAAAAGCAGTTGATACCTCACCACAACGGAGATTAGATATTGCTATTAGAAATATATCAACGGGTTCTGTAAACACCTCACACAAAAACAAAAAACATATGGAATTCTGTCTTGCAGAAGAGATTATTAAAGCTGCTGAAAATGACGTAACCTCCTTTGCTGTTTCCAAGAAAAATGAAATGGAGCGAGTCGCAAAATCAGCTCGTTAAAACACAGTATTAATAATTCTGTTATTCAAAAAAAATATACTAATGGAGTGTTAGTATGGGACGTAAAGAAGACAATATTGCAAAAGCAAAAAATTTAATGAATAAACTTGATCAAATTAGAAATATTGGTATTGCTGCTCATATCGATCATGGAAAAACTACTTTTTCAGATAACCTTCTTGCAGGATGTGGTATGATGAGTGAAGACCTTGCTGGAAAACAACTTGTCCTTGATTATGAAGGTCAAGAACAAGATCGTGGTATCACAATTAATACTGCATCAGCATCAATGGTTCATTCCTTTGAAGGCAAAGAATATCTTATTAATCTTCTTGATACGCCAGGTCACGTTGATTTCGGTGGTGATGTCACAAGAGCTATGCGTGCGGTAGATGGTGCCATTGTTCTTGTTTGTGCAGTTGAAGGAGCAATGCCTCAAACTGAAACTGTTATTCGTCAAGCAATCAGAGAAAAAGTGCAACCGGTTTTATTTATAAATAAAGTTGACCGATTAATCAATGAATTAAAAGTTACGCCAGAAGAAATGCAACAACGATTTGCAAAAATTATAGCAAAATTTAATGAATTCTTAAACAAATTGTTACCCAAAGAATTGAAAAGTAAGTGGAATGTAAGACCCGAAGATGGTACTGTTGCTTTTGGTTCAGCGTATTATAATTGGGCAATTTCTGTTCCATATATGAAAGAAAGTAATATTTCATTCAAAGATATTTATGAATATTGTAATAAAAACGATCAAAAGTCACTTGCAAAGAAAGCACCTATCCATCAAGTAGTTCTTGATATGGTTATAAATCATCTTCCGTCTCCTGCTGAAGCTCAGAAATACAGAATTCCACATATTTGGAGAGGAGATCAAGAAAGCAATGTTGGAAAAAGTATGATCGCATGTAAAGATAATGGTCCTCTTGCATTAATGATTACAAAAATTATTCTTGATCCACATGCTGGTGAAATTGCTGTTGGTCGAATGTACAGTGGGAAAATTGAGCGAGGTCAAGAAGTATATGTTGCAGGTATGCCTAACAAGAACCGTGTTCAACAAGTTAATGTAATGGTTGCAATTGATAGAATTCCTGTTGATTTTGTTTCAGCGGGAAATATTGTTGCTGTAACCGGCATTAGGGATGCAATAGCAGGAAGTACTGTTACTTCTGAACCCGATGCTGAACCATTCGAACGTATTGTTCATGTTTCTGAACCGGTGGTTACCGTTGCTGTTGAAGCAAAACATACGAAGGATCTACCAAAATTAATTGAAGTTCTTCATTCTATATCTAAAGCGGATCCAAGTATTCAAGTTAATATCAATCAAGAAACAGGAGAAAATCTCATGAGTGGTATGGGAGAACTTCATCTTGAGATTACTGAATATCGAATTCGAAATGATCATAAACTTGAAATTATCTGTTCTGAACCTATTGTTGTGTATCGTGAATCGGTATCAAAAAAGAGTCCAATGAAATTTGAAGGAAAATCACCAAATAAACATAACCGATTTTATATTGAGGTTCAACCACTTCCCGATAATATAGTCAAAGCGCTACATGATAATGAAATACCTCAAAATGCTAAAAAATTCAAAAATGAAGTAATGAAGAAATTACAAGAGCTAGGAATGGAAAAAGAAGAAGCAAAAGGAGTTTTTGCCATTCATGGTATGAATCTCTTTGCAGATGTGACCAAAGGTATTCAATATTTAACTGAAACCAGACCTCTTCTCACAGAAGCTTTTGAGGAAGTCATGAAAAGTGGACCAACCGCAAGTGAACCAGTACAAGGAGTATTCGTACGATTAGTTGATGCGAAATTACATGAGGATGCAATTCATCGTGGTCCCGCGCAAGTTATCCCAGCAGCTAGAAACGCAATTTATGGTTCAATCACCATATCAAGCCCGATTCTTCTTGAACCTATGCAAAAAGTATTTATCAGTACACCCCAAGAACTTATGGGAGATGCATCCCGTGAGTTAAACCAAAGGAGAGCTGAGGTAAAAGATATGGCTTCTGAAGGTGACAGTGTTAATATTGAATCTAAGGCACCTGTTTCAGAAATGTTTGGATTTGCTTCATCAATTCGAAGTGCTACTGGTGGTCGGGTCTTATGGAATACGGAAAATATGGGATTTGAGCCCTTACCTAAACATCTTCAAGTCGGTATTGTCGCACAAATTCGTGAAAGAAAAGGATTGAAACCTGAACCGTATCCAGCAAGTTACTATCAAGATTAGAAAGGATAAAAATCTTTTCATTTCTTTTTTTCTTTTACTGCAATATTTATTGTTAATTTTTATATTAATCTATTATTAAAAAAAGTTTTTTAATAGCCAATTCCATACCTAAAAATAGTTAGAGGGTTGCACGATGGATAATGGTAAAATTCCTATAAATAAAAACTTTGAATTCGAATATCGATATCATGATAAAGATTCAAATTATAAATATTTTAATAGAAAATTTGAGGTTTATCTTCTCGAAAAAAAAACATTTCGGCCCCAATATATTCTTCATATGGATAATAGTGATACGCGTCATATGGCACCAGGTGTGTATAAAGCGCATGCAAAGAAAAGATATAATTTTGGTGTTACCTCATTGAATTGGAATGATATAAAAACAACATTTTTAGATATTGTTGTTGGAGAAATCGGTGAAGATAATAGAAATCATGTAAAAAAAGCATTAGGGAAATTATCATCTCCAAAAATTTAATGCATAATATTTTCACTCTTTTATATGAACATTATCGTTACATTATTGTAATCATTTAAATGTTAATCACTAGTTAACCGATATTTTCCATGACTAGGTTCATAAATTTGCCCATTTCGCTTCATTTTATCAATTGCACCGATGACCTTATCTGATGCAAGACCAATGGCTTCACTTTCCGTAATAATTTCACTTCTTGAAGCATTTCCATCTTCAGACTCATCACAAATTCTTTTGATGACATCCATAATAGTTCTCATTCGTTGCTGTTGAGAATGACTGCTACCTGTTGCAATAAGATCAATATCAAACTTACCTGTTTCTTTATCCATACCTACCCTGCGGAGATATTCATTAATAATATGAATTGAACGCTTCGCATCTTCAATAGTGGCTATGTTACTCAATCTTACTCTTGCACTTGCTTCAGCCAATCGAACAAAAGCTTCAAGTTGACGTGCAGTAAAAGGAACAGAATCCTGTGACTGATTACGCAAATCAACATAATAATCCTGAATGATTTTCATCGCATCATCTTCCATCACTGGATATATGTTTCTTTTCGCATAAGCAACATATTTTCTAAGAAACTCCGGATCAAATGTTGGAATGACTTGTTGTAACAATTGATCTCGTTGCTCAATAGTATACTGACTATGATCCGTTCTTAAAATATTTTCATTTAATTCACCAGCTTTATGTGTATTTAAAATATGAGCTGCAAGTGCTAAATCATCATCTCTTTTTGGTTTATCTAAAATGGAAAAAATAAGATCGAAACGAGAAAGGAGAGCAGGAGGCATATTGATTTGCTCAGAAATGGGCATGAAGTCATCAAAGCGACCAAGTTTTGGATTTGCAGCTGCAAGAACTGCACATCGTGATTTTAAGGTAGCATTAATTCCTGCTTTAGCAACTGAGATTTCTTGCTGTTCCATTGCTTGATGAAGACTACTTCTATCCTGATCGCTCATCTTGTCAATCTCATCAATACAAGCAATACCCATATCAGCAAGCACAAGCGCACCAGCTTCAAGGGTCCATTGTCCTTCACCAAATTCATCACGGACTGCAGCTGCGGTTAACCCTGCTGCAGAAGATGCTTTCCCTGAAGCATAAATACTTCGCGGAGCTAGTTTTGACATATAATTTAACATTTGCGATTTTGCAGTACCTGGGTCACCAACAAATAATGAATGAATGTCACCACGAATATATGTTCCATCTGGCATCCTTTTTGAAAGACCACCAAATAATTGAAGAACTAAGGCATCTTTTTCTACATCCATACCATATATTGTTGGTGCCATGCTTTCTTGCATTTTTTTATAAATCAGAGGATCCTTACTTATAGAAATAATTTCTTTTTCATCTTCTTCTGTAATATCTACTTCCTCAAAAGCCATCTGTTGATTTTCAATACTAACCGCATCCATCACTTTATCAAATGAAGTTAATCGAAACGTACCACGACGTCGTTGCATAGATTGCAAGATACCATTCACAATGACTCTATCTCCAGGTGCAATCTCTCCAACGAGATCATCTTCCAAAAAAACACTTAGACGTTCTGGCTGAGCACCACCACGTAATCCTTCCGGATTCTCCTGAATTTCAATTTTTTGCGAATCAATAAATGAAGAAAGACTTGTTGATAATTTAAATGATGAAACTCGTCCACAACCCCCTTCATCCTCAATACATTCAGATGGTTCTTTTAAGATATCTTCATCTTGCTCGATACGCATAATTGCACCACATTTCTGACATTGAAATGCAGCAACTTTTAATTTCGGACGGACTTCTGTTCGCTTTTTTACAAGCCCTTCAACAGCTTTCAGTTTTCCAAGATGATTTGATCTGATATTTCTTATTATTATCCGGTGGAGCTCAGGAAGATTCACCACGCGAAAATGAATTTCAAGATTTTGCTCAATTGCAACATCAATATTTTTTAATGCTTCAGAAGCATTAAAAATTGCTTTAAAAGGTTGTTCGATAAGCATTTCTGCTAGTTCAGGGTCTGCTCGATCGATATCCCAGTAATCAACAAAGACACTCCGTTGATCAGGATAAGAAACCGCAATGGTTTCAATTTTGGATTTATACTGTTCCTCGAAGAACTGTTGCCATGATGCCACAAGACTTTTATCTTTTAATAAAGTAACCATATTAGCGATTCCCCCACTAACATTCTTTCAATGACTTATATTCAAATGTTTTCTGTTATTTTAACGGATGTAGAAACCGCAAGGTGGGTGCACGTTTCATCAAATGACTGCCCAATTACCTTCTCAACCCCGTGAACCCAATGAGCATCGGTAGTTTACGGTAAGGCTGCTCACTTCCGTGCCTCACCCGGTTTCCGTAACAAAGATGGTCATATGACCCTCCGGTCATAGGAGATCATCACCCCCGATCCCAAAGGACAAGGTCTCATCGTTAATAATTGGATCACAAGATGCTCGTTACATCGCCCAATTGATTCAACTCCAGCATAAAGGCGATTTCTGGTAACAGGGAACGCCTGCCTCCCCAGTCTATCCTACATCTTTCGCCATAGCATAAAACATCTGTTTTATCTAAAGTGATCGTTTTATAATGACAAGTAAATTTCTGAAGAACTGAAAGAATATAAGTGCCAGTGACACCGAGAGAAATGCAATATCTCGTCCAATCCATAACCATACTTTTGATAATGCATCTCCGCCTCCTGCTTTCGCAATTTTTCCAGCTTCATATGAATCTAATATAAGAAATAATATTGATATCGCAATTATGAAAAAGAGGATGATATTAACGTAAAATGACCAACGATACCATGATTTTTTACTAATTTGTCTAATGGATTGATCTACCATATCTTATGTCAACTCCTCTTTATTATTTTATCATAGCATAAAGAACTTGCTATATGAATATTATGCTTAATTACCTGTATTTTTGTAAGAGATCGCTAAAAGAAATCAGTTAATTTTGTTTTTCGTACTTTATCACTAGAAAACAATGAGTCAATATTTTTTTCAACAAGGTTTATTCGTTGACATGCATATGGGCTGATATGATAGCGATCAGCAATTTCTTTTGATATTTCCAAATATTTTTTTACTGATTTTTCATGAACCGTTAAACTTAATTTTCCATTACATTTCCGACATAATCCTGAAAGAGGAATCCGCCTATACGTGATATTGCAGGTAACACAGCGTACAGATTGTTTACTAAATGCTCGTAAATTGCCAAGAATATCGGGCAAGAAATGACGTTCAATTACTTTATATGCAACATCTGCTTCATCAACCGCTCTGATCTTAGCAGCAAGATTCAATTGGGCATTCATTTTATCCATCATTGTTTTCAATGTTTTATAACGGGACATTACAGGACCATGGGCAATATCTATAGTATCATGGGTGAATCCAAATTTTTCATATTGTAGTGGTGTTCCCAACCTCCCTCCAACAACATCCATTTGACTTTCCCATTCTTTTGGGTGTTCATGTAACAATGTTGCTTCATAAAATTTCAGGGGATACCGATAAAGACAATCAACATTATGGGCTTCCTTGTCAACTTCTGAAGGATCCAAGCGCGTAGTAAGAATTAAAGGCAAATCCATTTTCCCTCCACGTTTATCAGGAATATACTCGTGGGAAAAATTTATTAACGCATCCATTAACAGCATGAGACCATCTTCATCACCATCACAATTTCTTCTTTTCGCTGCATGATAAAATGGATGTGCATAACATACCTGCGCATTGGTAAATCCAATGATTCTTGCAAGAGACCCTCCAGATGTGTGAGGAGCCAACCCGATAACAAGATGACCAGTTAAATCCTCAATTTTTCTTAGATTATAAAATCGTTCCATATTATAAAATCGAAAGAGAAGGTCATCGACAAAATTTGCCACTTTCATAAAATACTCAGCACATGATTGAGAAATAATAACATCTTGCACTTTTAATTCACATATTTGATCCTCATATTCGATAGGTTTACCTTTATAATCTTGGGTATAACCCATTTCTTTCAGTTTTTTAATAGATATGTGTAATTCATGAGGTTTGAAATGGGTGACCGGTGCATCAGTCATATCAAATCGAATAGTGCCATCTTTAAATACACTGACATCATGTTTTGCCCTTAGTATACCCTTTTCAATCGGCTCAGGTGTTTTATGTTTCGAAATAGTTCCTTGAACTCCTTTTATGGTATCAGGGATTTTTCGAATCCTTAGTCTCTTTTTAGCAGTTTCTAATTCCTTCGTCAGGTCAATTGAAAACTCCTCAATTCTATCTTCTACCGGCTCGGTATGCCCGCCGCAATCACAAAATAATCGATAGGTTTTTTTTCCACAGGCATTGCAAATTCGTTGCCCTGCTTCCACATCTATTTCTTTATTTTCGGCTGCTTTATTAAATAACCGTTGATTTGATCCATAGTTTCCTAAAGGAAATAATACATGTGGTGGAGGTCTCATCTTCCGTTCAGCAGCTTTTTCAGGTCGTCCCATTCTCGTACCTATTCTAAATGGTGCTTTCTCACGAATGGTTATTCCTGCTAGAAGTGATACCAATTCTACGGTCGGTCTGGAATGAATAGCTTCATTTTCTTCTCCTTCTTTTAACCGTTCAGTTGCAATTATCTTCTGATGAGAAACACATAATCCAAGACAATGGATAAAAGAAGATGCAAATCGATCAATTATTAAGCATTCATCCTTTTTTCTATAAAGAATACAAAGGTCAACAAGTAAGGACAATATTTCTTTTTCAATAGGAAGGACTAACCATTGTTGATCATCAATCTGACCATTATTTAACACATATTTTGCAAGCTTAATAACATCCTCAGAAGTGATATCATGCCAAAATAGATTATGTTTTGGATGAAGGGGAACATTATATGTTTTTGACAGAAAGAGTGCTTCTGAAAAACTTGGATGTTCTAAATCAATTGCATTGGTATATGCTGCACTTACTTTTTGTTGCGTCTTTTGATCTGCTTTTATTATTTCTTCAATCGAATTTGTAGTTGGGAGAAGATTGAGGCTTAATTGCAATTCTTGAATCCACCATTCATAGGTATATGAAGCATTTGGAAGTAGTGAATTATTTTCAAGAAACTCCCCAAATGGAATAAGAATATCACCTGCATCAATGATTTCTTTAATGGATTCATAATCAATGTTTTCAGTATTATTTACTTCAATCAGATCTCCACCAAAAGTTAATATGATTGGTGGATCAAGGTTTGAACAGGGAGTACCAATAGTTGCTTTTCCTGGTCGTTCCATTTTCATTTGTGTGCCAATTGCGATAAATTCATTAAAAAGAAACATAGCCGATGGATGAATTGCAGTGGATGCAAGCCCCGCAGTTCTAGCTCGCCCATATCTAAGACGAAATCCTCCTTTTCTTGAAGGATGAGAAAAAACTGGACGACCGGCAATGACTTCGCTAATATATTTTAATGATGGGGAAATTAATGGTACACACTGTTCATTTTCATCTTGTTTTTCATCAGTATTGTTGTTACTGTTTTTATTGACAAAGAGATCGAGAAAATCCCAACCTTTTAATTTCAATTTTGAAACATGTTTCATTAATTTAGGAGCTTTTAAACAGAGTCCTTCTGCAATGACAAGGCAAGCACCACCCCGTATCCGGTTTCCTTCCACCCTAGGTAAATCTCTATTACCTGTTATTTCTTCTTGCTCGGTTCCCTCACCATTGATACAAATAGGACACTGCGACACAATATGATGAATTTCATCAACACTTGGCGTATATTGGAGGTGTTGTACTCGCTTATATAATGGAATCTCTTCTTTATATCGCTCAATTTCATTTTCTGTTGGAATATAGGCATTAATTCCCAGTTCTCTTCGAACAACATCAGCAATAAGAACGCTCATTGCCTGACCAGTTCCCCCTGCACTTCTTATGGGTCCAGAAAAATAAAGATCGACATAATTAGATCCATCATGATTGCTTCCTAGCTTTACTTCAGCTATTCCTTCCAATGGTGCTACAAGTACACCTTCAGTGAGAATGGCAAGACCTGTTCGAACCGCTTGATCAAGTGATTCTTCAATTGATTTAAATGAAAAATTTTTCCCATTTGCTATATATCTAGCAATCTCTAATGAAACAAGTTCCCTATTACCAATTTTTTTTGTAAATTTTCTAATAATTGGTGCAATATCTTTTGGACCGACTAGTTCTTCAACACGTTGAGCAAGATCAAGGGCTTGAGGAATTTCAACATCAAAACTTGGATCAAGGCCTTTACTACGAGCTTTTTTTGCAATTATATAACATTCATCGATTTCTTTTTGCAAGTGTGTAAAATATTGCTGCATTGCATTGCTTACTTTAACTGCTTGTGGGTCCTCACCATCCATAATTGAATTTCCCTAAAAATCGTATATTTTCATAATGCTTTGTGCCTTGTTAATGCTTTCGTAAAATTTGTTTTTTTACAGCGATTTAGTAAAATCCATCATTGTTACATTGCCACTCTGGAGATCAACAATCGGAAGTTTTGCTGGATCTGGAATAAAATTCAACATTTTCTGATAATTGGTTTGGTCTTGCCAACTGGAAGCATTGATTAATGTTACCCCGCGGTATTCTCCAATATTGGCTAGATGAACATGACCGGTTACAAAGATATCTGGAATCTGATTTATAATCATATAATCCTTATGTTCTGGTGCAAGTGGGGTGTACCCACCATAAAGCGGTGCAAGATGGTGTTTTTGAAGCATAACTTTCATAATTTCAATTGGTTCATTGTATTTAAGTTGTTGAATATTAGTAGCGAAATCTAAAAGACTCTGGCCATGATATGATAATATTTCAACAGTATGCAGTGAAAATGTCGATGGATTACCTATAAATGTTACGTCATTGCCGGAGAAGAGTGTTTGAATTTCTTTTTCAAACGTTGGTTGCGGTTCTGCAGGTCGTACTGCATCATGATTTCCAGGTTGTAAAATGATTCTGATATGCTCGGGTATCTGTTGAAGTTGATTAGCTATTTCTTCATATTGTTTATATAAATCAGGTATCGTCAATTCTTTTTCTTGATTGGGATAAACACCAATACCATCAACCACATCACCTGGTATTACAAGATATTTGATTTTTCCTGCAACCGTTTTCTGTCTTGTATTACCACTTTCTCCATTAATCCATCGAAGAAACGCAATCCATTCTTTGTTTAAAAATTCTCGACTTCCAATATGAATATCAGATAAAAAAGCAGCATATAACGGAGCATTTGATTTATGTTGTCGGTTATGCATACTAATATCTGGATAAATAACATTATTAATTATGAAAAGATCGCCATTTTTACTAAGTACTCCACAAACACCAATTATTTCATCATTGACAATATTTTCTGCAATAGAGAACACTTCTTGATTATTTTGTAAAGCAATACAAGCTATTGTTCCTGAATCATCCTCAAGTTCTATGAGTTTATGTCCATTTTGTGTTGTTCTTACCTCATTAACGATTCCAATCAGTTGAATATCTGACAATCCAACTCGCTTTGCCCGTTTAATGGGAATTGCCTGCATGAGTTCTCTTCGCTGTTTTCTTAAATGATTGCGGAGGGTATCAAAACGATCTGAAAAAAGTTTTGCGAAATCTTTTGTTGTTCCTTCACAGGTACTATTTCCAGTGATATCATTAATGATTTTAACATCTGCATCATATTCTTTTGCAATGGGATTCCATGTTACTGGGGAGGAAATCATCGGTGCTCTTGGATTTGGTGGTATCGCGCATTCTTTCGTTTGTTGAATAGGCTTTTTCTTTTGTAATAACGATGTTTGAATATCTTGATGATCGTTCGTATTGATTTCTTGGATTGAAGGGTTTATTGCCTCAGGATTTATGCAAGTATCATTTTCGAAAAGTTCTGTTTCGATTCTTTTTATAAGTTGTGTAGTTAAAACAAGTGGATACTCCTGTAAGTTGCTAATGATGCTTTGGGAAAATTCCATTGGGTTTTTTTTTGATAGTATATAATTTAATGAATCTGGTTGTACTAGTGTTCCATGAGATGAGAATGCTTCTATAATTGATTCCATATTAACCCATTTCACCCATCGTTATAAAAAATTAAATTTCTTTATTTTGGGAATTAGAGTATAAGGAAACAGGGTTTTTTAGCATTACGGTCTGACTTATTTTTAGGAGGTTCACCCTTGAAAATATTTTATTATTTATAATTTTCTATAAAAATATCGATTATTTACGATTTGATAATTATTTAAAATTAATAAACAATGCATAAGTGAATATTATTGTCAATACCATACCGTTTTTCGAAAGAAATATAAATAATGGATTACAATGGTTTTTTATAAAAAAAGGATTCGGCGATATCATGATTAGCATTGGCATCTACAAACAAGGCCAAGATTTACTTATAGGGGCATGTGATGAAAATCTTCTTGGGAAAGAATACAAAGAAGGGAAATTTCATCTCCGTGTTGATAAAAATTTTTACGGTGGAAAAACCATTTCAGAAAAAATGCTTCAGCAGTATCTTAAAGGGGCGACCATTGCTAATCTCGTTGGTGATACTTGTATCAAAGTTGCTATTAAAATGGGCATTATAGATCCTTCCTGCATCATTCGAATTAATGGAATTCCCCATGCTCAAATGGTTCGGATGATTTAAAATATTCCAATGATAAAAGGTTGCTCATTTTCAAAAAATTACTTGTTTTTATATTTGAAGTTAACAGCTGAACTGGCAATGATTTCCTCAGCTTCTTTTTTACTTGAAATGGCAAGCTCAGTTGTAAATTCTTGAATGAAATCCGAAAGTGCTTCCATACCTAAATAAATGATTTGTTGAACCTGCTTATGATCAAATTTTCTCTTACTGAAATCACTTCTTAATGGATATCTAAAAGAATAAATCATATTTTTAATAATAAATAATAAAAATTACCACTTGTTATATAAATGCCATAAGGAGACAGGTAGATGGAAAGTATATTCCCCGATGTAATTAAAAAACTTCCAAAGGCAAAAATACCATTAGATGGAGTGACCATTTATATTTCTCAGGCAGATTTACACCAAATCGTTTTTATGGAATTTACAAAAGACTGTGCTATACCCGAGCATGCGCATGAAAGTCAATGGGAATATGTACTACATGGATCCGTTGATGTGTGGATTGATGGGAAACATCATCACTTCCAAAAAGGAGACCAATTTTTCATTCCATCGGGAGTGAAGCATCATGCCAAGGTATATGCAGGTTATACTAGTATTGCCTTCTTTGATGAAAAACAACGATATATAAAAAAAGATTAATAAGATTTATTCAACTTCAATTGATTGACTTTTTTTAATATTTTATCATAGTGACTGCCCCTCCAATAAATTTTATGACAATTAGGGCAAGTCCAAAAGAGATTATACTGTTCATAAGCTCCTGGAGGTATTTTATTAATTACATTCCTTTTTTCAATTATTTTAAGAGTTGTATTACAAAGCGAACATCTCGATAAAACTTTTACATCTTCAATTGTTTTATTTTTTAATACCTTTTGTAGTTGTTCATCTAGAGAAATCGTATCAATCGGAATATGTCCCACATGGTTTTTCTTCGCCATTGCAAGTAAATTTTTATCTCTCGTAATTAAAACCCTTCCTTCTTTTTTAGCAATAGCCAATAACTCTTGATCAGATATTACCCCATTTGTAAAAAAGGTATCAAACCCTATAAAACGAAGCCATGTCGCAAGAGAACCTAACATCTGATCGCATAAAATTTTCATAATTTTCCAATAGTATATTGCTACATCTTTATTTTATAATGTACTAACATACCTTCCCCAATTTTCTTTATATCAATAATCCTTAATTGTATGATATTTTTCATATCATTAATTCCTCGTCCATCAACCATCGTTGGTGTTTGTTTGCCACCAATGATCATAGGGGCAATATACACATAAAGATCATCAACAAGTGATGATTGTATAAAATTCCAAATAATTGTTCCTCCACCCTCAACAAGTAATGAATGGATTCCTTTTTTGTTGAGTATATTCAATATTTCATATAAATCTAAATATCCATTCTCATCTTTATTTACTGGAATTATTTCAACATTATTTTTATATTTTTTATCACATTGATACCTGATATCAGTAAAAATAATGGTTCTTGATTTTTCATCGACTACAAGAGCATTTACTGGTGTCTTACATTGAGAATCCAATACAATTCTAATAGGCTGATTGACAGATTCGACGTATTTTTCTTTTACTGTTAATTTTGGATCATCTGAAAGAACAGCCCCACTCCCAACAAGAACCGCATCACAATTATTTCTCAGATGGTACATTCGTTTCATATCCTCATCTGAAGATATTCTCATCTGCTTTCCTGTGGGAAGTGCAATTTTTCCATCTGCAGACATGGCACAATTTATTATAATATGTGGTCGACTCATTTCCCTCATTTTGGATACCATTTGCATTTCTTATTATGTTCAATACAATATCCTTTTGTTTTACAACAAGGACCTGCATTCTTAAAGATGATAGGTGCTTCTTTTTTTACTAATTGTAACATTTTATTTGCAAGAGTTCGAATTTCCCATTGTGCATGAAGACAACATCGCAACTCAAAGAAATTTAAAAGCGAGCGAGCATTCATGGTGACCATAATATTTGTACACGTTGCATTTGGAAGGATATATCGACAATCCTCAGCAGGTATATCCATTGCAAGTAATGAATTATATTGCTCCCAAATAATTTTCATGGTGTTTTCATAGGCATCTTTCATTTCTTTGCTTTTTTTTATTGTCGGCGGTATAACAAAACAAGGTTCTTCCAAATTCACATATCGCTGACTTTGTTGAGCATATGAGGCAATTCGATGACGGACAAGTTGATGGGTAAGCGACCGGCTCACACCACTAATTGCAAACGTAAAATTTGAATGCTCAATAACACTAGTATGACCTAGTTTTATCACATGAGATAACACTTGGTTTAATTCTTTTTCTGATGACTGTTCTAGTTCCTGTGGTGTTGCTTTACTATGAGTTAACGTTGCTGCCATAGCCGGTAGTTTTTCCGGATTTGGAGTAACACCTATTAATTTCACATTCATTCCAAAAGCGCCCAGTTGATAGGAAAACAAATATTATTTTATATTTTTTGGTTTAATATAAGGGTTTTTTTTCTATTTATTGTTCATATAAACCACAACCTTTTAAAAAGTATTGGAATTACCATCAAGAAGCAAAACATAGAAATTCAAAAAGGAGAAAGTCACTATGCTTGCATTTATAATAGCAACTATCGTATGCTTCATCACCTATCTATTCTTAACTACTGGAAGTGGGGATATTGTAGGTCTGTGGAGTATCGAAGAAATTCTTTTAGGTCTCATTCTTTCACTTATTGCTGGTTTTATTAGCCAGGCAACATTTGTGAAAAAAGATATGCGAATGATAAATCCAGTACGCTGGGTTCTCTTTCTTGCCTATATTATTGGCCCGTTTTTTATTGCGTTGGCCAAAGCAAATATCGATGTGGCATATAGAGTTATCACTGGAAAAATTAATCCCGGTATTGTAAAAATTTCACCCGATCTTAAAACGGATCTTGGTATTACAATGCTTGCAAATTCCATTACATTAACTCCAGGTACTCTGAGTGTAGATATCGATGAAAACACCCATGATCTTTACATTCATTGGATTAATGTTAAAGATGAGGCAATTAAAAAGAAAGAAGTTGATTGTAAGTACATCTGCGGGAGTTTTCCAAAGTGGATTAGGAGGATTGCAGAATGATCGAGTTGGCTACTGAATTTTTAATCACTTTGATTCTTTTATTTATTGGCATTATCATGGCTGTGATTCGAATCATAAAAGGGCCTACTGCACCTGATCGAATTGTTGGGCTTGATACGGTTAATACCATTGTTATCGTATCCATGGTTATATTTGGAGCGATATATAATGAGATCATATACATTGATGTTGCAATTGTATATGCATTACTATCATTTGTTTCAACATTATTTATTGCAAAATATCTTCAGGGAGGTGAGTTTTAATGATTGGTACGATTGTAACCTTTATCATTTATCTATTTCTTGCAATAGGAGTTTTTTTTAACATTTTAGCAAGTATCGGATTACTACGATTTCCTGATGTGTATACAAGACTTCATGCAGGAACAAAATGTACAACATTTGGAGCGATTTTTCTTATTTTATCTGTAGTACTTCTTGGATTGAAAATGTGGTATCTTGGTGATGTAAATGGTAGTGTGCTTTCCATTCACAGTTTTATTGCATTAATCGCAATTTTACTAACTAATCCAACAGGAGCTCATGCAATTGCTCGTGCTGCTCATGCAAGTGGCGTGAAACCAGCTAATGCAGTGGTTGATCATCTGCAAGATAAAAATTCAAAAACAAAAAAACAACCGAAAAATGTATCATCTAAAGAAAAGCAAAAGGAGAGTGCATAAATGTACGTCGAAGCAATTCATATTATTTTACCCGTATTAATTATTGTTGCTGCAATTATCTCGGTTCTTATGAAAGATCTCCTTGCATCAGTTATTGCACTGGCGGCTATGAGTCTTTTACTATCCCTTGAATTTTTTATACTCCATGCTCCTGATGTAGCTATAGCTGAAGCAGGGGTAGGTGCCTGTCTAACAACAGCGATTTTTGTTCTGGCGATTAAAGCTACAAAACGAACTGAGGATGAGGTGTAAAGATGAATAAAAGAGAGTACCTTGGGGCATTATTTCTAACAATCGTTGCGGTCATATTTATTTTTAGTGCTCTTTCAATGCATCCATTTGGCTCCCCTACTGAAGGCGATATGGATCAATATATCATCGATAATACTGTTGAAGAAACTGGTGCCAATAACGGAGTTACTGCAGTTGTTTTTGATTATAGAGGTTTTGATACTCTTGGGGAAGCAACAGTTCTTTTTACGGCTGTTGCAGGTGTTATTCTTATTTTCAGGAGGTTGAAGAAATGAAAGGGATGTCGATTATTGTAAAAACAATTGCAAATTTTACATTTCCATTTATTTTGATATATGGGTTATATGTTATTGCCCATGGTCATTTAACTCCTGGTGGTGGATTTCAAGGAGGAGCAGTAGTTGCATCTGGTCTGGGATTAATGTTAGTTGCTTATGGATCGGAATGGATTTCAAAAAGAATTAAAGAACATGATCTTTCTCTTCTTGAAAGCCTTGGAGCACTTGCTTTTATTGGCGTTGCATTTTGTGGTATTATCTTTGGTGGTGTTTTTTTCAGTAATTTTCTGGTGGGAACAGGAAATTTATTTGGCGGAATACCCTTAAATGGAGCAGCAGACATTAATTCTGGTGGAACGCTACCATTGATGAATTTTGCAGTGGGAATGAAAGTTATCGCAGGATTATTTGCTATTATCCTTGTTATGGCTCTTGCCACATTGAAAAAGGAGGATGCCATATGATCGCAAATATTCCATTTATTGCAGTTGCTCTACTAGTCATTGTGGGGTTATATGCAGTAATCTTTCGAAAAAATCTTATTAAAATGATTATTGGCATTACTATTATAGAAAGTGGAGTGAATTTATTTCTCATCACTCTTGGATATCGGGAGGGAAGTATTGCACCAATTTATACGAGTGCACCTGAGGGTGTGATGGCATATCCAGTCCCACAGGCATTAACTCTTACAAGTATCGTCATTGGTGTTGCTGTTCTTGCACTAATGCTTTCATTGGTTATTCAACTATATCGACATAAAAAAACTCTTGATGTACGAAAATTTGGAGGTGATGATCAATGAATGGATTGGAAACAATTATGAATCATGCACCAGCACTCATTATTGCAATTCCATTACTTGGTGCATTTCTGACACCGCTCATCAGTCGAGTTAATGAGAAACTTCGTAATGTTTTTGTTATTTGTATTCTCGGTATTACTGCACTTCTTATGTTTGTACTTGCATCTGAAGTATTTACTTCAGGTCCGGTTACCTATGTTTTTGGATCTAATCTTCAAGCAGTCCAACAAAACACAGTGATACGCATCTTGTTTGAAGTAGATGGATTAAGTGCTTTTATGGGAATAATATCCATTATTCTTGCCTTTGTCGCATCAATTTATTCATGGGGTTTTCTTGAGAAAGAAACGGGGCTTGATAAATATTACACCCTGCTTTTATTGATGACCGCCGGCATGCTTGGCATGGTTCTCACAGGAGATTTGTTTAACTTTTTTGTCTTCTTAGAAATCACATCAATAGCATCAACAGCTCTCATTGCATTTTGGACCAATAAAGAAAAAGCCATTGAAGCAGGGTTCAAATATATCGTCGTAAGCACCATTGGGGCATTGTTTATCTTATTTGCACTCGCGTTGTTATATGGTCAATATGATGCATTAAATATTGCAAAACTTGCAAATAGTATCACCTTTACATTTCTTGATAAAATTGCGTTGATTCTATTCATTACTGCACTTGCAATGAAAGGTGGTATTGTACCTATGCACATGTGGCTTCCTGATGCATATAGTCGAGCACCTGCATCAATTTCTTTGGTCTTAGTTGCAGCAACCCAGGCAAGTATTTATGGGGTGTTCAGAGTAGTATTTACTCTTTATGGTAATGTCATTAGTCTACCTCAAATATCAATAGGTTGGATTCTTGTTATTTTAGGATTGATAACGATGTTAGTTGGTGTTATCATGGCCATGATTCAAACTGATTTCAAGCGACTCATCTCATATGGTGCGGTTGCTGAACTTGGCTATATGTTCCTTGGTGTCGGAACAGGTCTTACCGTAATAGCAAATTCAAATCCACAAATTACTCTTATTTCACAGCCTTTTGCTTTTGAAGCAATAAAAGGAGGAATCTTTCATATCATCAATGATGCTTTGGATGTTGGGTTGCTCTTTATGGTTGCAGGAGCGGTGTATCTTGCTACAAAAGAAACTTCCATCAACAAACTTGGGGGACTTGCAAGAAATATGAAATATACGACCATCTTTTTTATTATCGGCTTGCTTGCCATTAGTGGTCTTCCACCAATGAATGGATTTGCATCAAAACTGCTTATATATGAATCAACATTTCAATTAAATCCCATATTATCCATCATTGCGATTCTTTCAAGTATCATGCTCCTTGCAATTTTTGTAAAAATCTTTCAATCAGTATTTCTCGGTCCAAAAATACCCAAATTTGATAAGGTAAAAGAAGCGCCAAAAAGTATGCTTCTTGCCATGGGTATTGTTGCAGCTATTATCATTTTCTTTGGTTTATTTCCAGATCTTATCATCACAAATATTGTTGAGCCTGCGGCAAACGCACTCATCCATAATGAACAATATTTGCAATGGTTAATAGGAGGTGTATAAACATGTGGTCACTGGAAGAAATATTTGCTTCATTTAATACTGGAAATGGTTTCTGGAATCCCATTCTTTGGGTAATTGCATTTATTGTTATTTTCCTAATTGTTTATATTATCCGTGGTTTTGGAAATAATGCTTATAAAAAAGGGACCAGTCAAACCCAAGCATTTCTCTCAGGAAATAAGGAATATGAGAAAACACAAATGCATGTGAAAGGAAGTAATCTTTATTGGGGATGGACTGAATCAATGAAATGGATCATTGATCTATTGAAAACCATTCATACGGGAAATGTAAGTGATTACATCTTATGGTTTGTGGTTATTATGGGAATTCTATTTATTACAGTGGGGTTGATATAAAATGGAATTTAGTGAAATTGCATTAACAGGCGTAACGGTAGTTGGTGGTGCGATTGCTGTCGCATTATTTGGTATTATCGCTGGACTATTCTATAAAGGGATTGATAGAAAACTTGCCGCACATATGCAAGGTCGTATTGGTCCGCCTCTCAGACAGCCATTTCTGGATGTAAGAAAATTGTTTGTCAAAGAAAATGTGGTTCCTGAAAATGCTGTTGGTTGGATTTTTAATCTTGTTCCAATCATTGGTCTTGTTGCAACGATTAGTATTTTATTGTATATTCCATTAGGTGGATTTCCAGCAATTCTTGACGGCTTTATCTTTGGAAAAGGCGATTTATTAGTGGTTTTGTATTTGCTTATGATTCCCTCTCTTGCGATGGTCATTGGAGGATTTGCATCAGGCTCTCCTTATGCAACCGTTGGTGCTCAAAGGGAAATGGCAACTATGATAGCCTATGAATTTCCCCTTGCAATTATTATCATAAGTCTTGCATGGCGATTAAGTAATGTCATGGATGCATCATATGTGTTTTCGTTTACAACGATTGCATCAACACCTTTATGGGGCATAGTCGGACCTGTTGGATTTATTGGAGCGCTCGTGTTACTATTCACCTTATTACTGGTCACCCCTGCAGAATTATCAAAGATACCATTTGATTCACCGGAAGCAGAAACTGAAATCGCAGATGGGCTCCTCGTTGAATATTCAGGTCGAAACCTTTCCATGTTTTATCTAATGGATGGGGTGAAAACAGTTGTGATGGGTTCGCTTATTATTGCCTTATTTTTCCCCTATAATCTCTCAACGTTTCTTTCACTTGAAGCCATGTCTATTCCCGCAATAACAGCTGATATTATCTTTTATTTAGTGAAACTATTGCTTGTTATCGTATTTTCTGTAACATTAATTCGTATTGGTGTTGCTCGATTGAAAATAGATCAAGTCGTATACACCTATTGGGTGCCCTTAACCCTCATTGGTCTTGTAGGCCTTATTTGTTTGATGTGGGATGGCTATATCATGGAATTAACCGGTATTTCAACTATTGTTGAACTCCTGGGCTTCGTCTAGTTTCAAGAAGAAATGATCCATACTCAAAAATACGTGGTTATAGACACTATAAAAAAATAACCTTAGATAATGATGGAACACTATGAAAGAAAAATTATCTTCAGAGGACTATCAATCCTCACTTTTTATTATTCTTCCCATACTTTACATAATACTAGCATTTACCATCTTCACCTATCCTTTGAACCCATTAATAATTGCGTTTCTTCCTATTCCACTTTTTCTTGGTCTCATCTTTCTTATCATGGGTTCATTTTTAAAAAATCAAAGAAATGGATCAAGAATTCGAATGATTGGCTGGATGGTATTTTCAGCGTACTGGGCTACCCAACCGCAAACCCTTTATTTTGCAGAACAACAAGATCTTATTAATGCACTTATTTGTATTATAGGTATATTTGTCCTATGTTATTTTGCATATAGAGAATGGTTTTCGTTAAAAACAGATGATTATGAGGCAAGTCTTCAATGGATAGCAGGAGCATCAGCCCTTGCAGGATTTATTTATTTTCTTTTTGAGCTTACCCCACTTTCAACAATTTTAATTGATATTGTCGCCGTGCAAAGCGGTCTTCTCTTGAATCTATTCACCGGAGAAGTCATAGTTAATCCACCATTCTTAGCATATAAAACCGCCTATATTCGTATTATTTTTGCGTGCACTGCAGTCCAATCAATGGTAATTTTTATTGGAATGATTCTCCCGCTTCCAAACGTTGAATTAAAACGAAAGGTCCAAGGTATTCTGATAACGGTCGTTCCTGTTTATTTTCTTAATCTTATCCGTAACGCTTTAATTACCTATTTAGTTGGAATATATGGGAATGATTTTTTTAGTATAGCACATAATTATATAGGAAAAGGGGGAAGTCTTCTCGCCCTTATTGTGATATTATTTTTTGTGGTGAAATATGTTCCAGAAGTGTTTGATCATATCCTAGCATTAACTGATTTACCAAAAAAACAAGGGCCCATTGAAAGAATGTTATCAAAAATTCTTAGGAGAAACTCTTGATATGAATATCGCACAGGGAACAAGCTCATGGATTCTTATTCCATTTATTTTTCTAATCCTTTTTGGAATTGGTTATGTTCTTACCAATAATGATATCCAAGTCCTTTTGTTGTTTTTCTTTTTAATTACAGGTATTATCGAAATTTTTTTTCTAATGTTTTTTCGAGATCCTGAACGACCCACTGGAGATGGTCTTGTTGCAGTTGCAGATGGGAAAATTCAATTTATACAAGAGCGCAATGACAAAGATATCGGTGAAAGCATCCAAATTGCTACTTTCATGAATGTCCATAATGTCCATGTGAACAGGATGCCCATTGATGGGACCATTCTTGATATTACCCATATTCCTGGAGGGTATCTCCCTGCTTTTAAAAAGGAATCTGAACGGAATGAACGGGTAGTCACCCTCATTGATTCATCAATAGGAAGAATTAAAGTTGTACAAATAGCCGGAACCCTTGCAAAGCGTATTGTATGGTATGGAAAAAAAAAGCAACAGTTGATAAAAGGACAACGATTTGGTATGATAAAATTAGGATCGCGAGTTGATATTATTATTCCAAAACATATGAAACAATCTATTACCGTGTCTATTGGAGATAGAGTACGAGCCGGGGTGGATACAATATGCAATCTTCCATGATTAAGTTGATAAAACCTGCTGATTTCATAAGCATGCTTAATGCAGGATTTGGATTTATTGCTCTTTTACTTCTTTCATTTCAAGATGTTAACCAAGAATTCTTTATCTATTTGTCATTTTCATTTATTTTACTCGCCTTACTTGCTGATGGGTTAGATGGTATTATAGCACGTCGCACTCAAAAAGGTAAATTGGGCGAATATTTTGAAGCAATGGCAGATATGATCTCAATGGGAATTGCACCAGCTTTTTTTATTTTTATAAATTATCAATCTGAGATACAGACATTTTCTATGGTTTGGATTGTTGGATTTATCATCATATTGTTATGCTATGTATTTTGTTGTAGTATTCGTCTTGCTGCATTTCATCCGTTAAAATCAGAAACATATTTCATGGGACTTCCTGCCTCAGCTGCAACGATTCTATTAATAAGTTGTACTTTTATTGGAATTGAACTCATTTACATTATTCTATTATTACTAATTACCTCACTTACTATGGTTTCCTCAGTTCCTTACCCTAAGCCTTCAAAAAAAATGAATGTTCTTACCACGGTATTAATTCTCGCAAGTATTCTTATTGGATATCACTTCAATAATATTATGATTTATTTATTACTCATTTGCATTCTTTTTTATTTCGTTGGCGGACCTCTGTATTTAATGAAAAAATCAAAAGATTAAATGATACTTTTGTATTAAAATACAACATATAAAATTACTTTTTGATAGAAAATAATAAATAATTATAAGAGTATCATTAATACGAGGTGATTTTTTATGAAAAAGATCTTAAATAAAAAGTATTGCTTAGTGGTAACGCTTTTGCTTCTTGTAAGTCTAGTATATCTTCCTTCAACAGGTGCTTTTCATATTAAAGAATCAAATATCAATGATCCACAACTGTTAAATGTGCTTAGCCCGGATCTTGTCTATTATCCTACCTACAAAGATTTTGGATTTGTATATGAGGGAAATCTCTATCAGACATTTTTTGAAATTTGGAATGGAGGAACTGGTTTATTAACATGGAATCTAGGTATTGTTGATCCCTGGATAAATGTACATCCAGCTTCAGGAAATTCAACAGGAGAACATGATAAAATTAACGTCCAAATAAATACCACTGGTTTAACGATTGGTTCTTATTCAGGACTGATAAGTATTTCTGCAAATGATGGTGGTGGGACCAGATACTTTTCTATTTATTTCGAAGTGGTCGATAACTTACCGCCAAATACGCCCAGTAAACCAAGTGGACCAACATCAGTAGTGGAAGGAGTTCAAAATACCTATACAACAATTACAACAGACCCAGAGAACGATGATGTCAAATATGGCTTTGATTTTAATAATGATGGTATCATTGAGCCAGATCATTGGACATCATTCAAATACTCTGGAGAACCTTGTGTTGTAAAGATTACCTTTATTGGTACTGGAACATGGTATTTACGAGCGAAAGCTGAAGATGTACACGGAGCTCAAAGCGGTTTTTCACAACCCCTTATTATAACGGTTTCTGGGGCTAATGATCCACCAAATACTCCAAATCAACCAACAGGATCTAGCTCAGGAACCGTAGGAATCTCCTTATCCTATTCCACAAGTGCGATTGATCCTGATGATGACATGATAAAATATGGTTGGGATTGGAATGGCGATGGTACGGTTGATGAATGGAGTAGTTATATAAGCAGTGGAAGTACTGATACACGATCTCATATATGGACGAATCCGGGAACCTATCATGTACGAGTTATCGCAGAAGATTCAAATGGGGGACAAAGTGCTTTTTCAACACCAAAAATAGTAGAAATTACAGTAAATCAAGCACCAAATAAACCAACAATCACTGGACCACATTCTGGGAGAGTAGATCGATCATTAACATATGAAGGAACAGGAATAGACCCTGAAGGTGATCAAATCTATTATTTCTTTGACTGGGGAGATGGATCTGATAGTGGTTGGAAGGGGCCATATAATTCTGGTCAGACCGCATCAGAATCACATAGTTGGTCAAAGACTGGAGATTTTAGTATTAAAGTAAAAACAAAAGATGTATATGGCGAAGAAAGTATTTGGTCAAATCCAATTACAGTTACTATGCCAAAGCAGAAACTGCTTCAAACCCTGTTTCCAATGGTTTATGAAAAACATCCGCTTATCTATCAATTTCTTATGAAATTACAGGAAATCTAACCCTCTTTTTCCATCTTTTTTTTTATTTATAATAAAAACAATTACACCATCTGACAGAAATTTCCAAGATTTCTTTGAGGAAATAATCTCTAGGATTAGATATTCAAAAATCTGTTACTTACGTTATAATTTTAAAAATGACTAATCCCTAAAAAGAGAGGCATCAATGTATATGATACACCTACAATTTTCTATCAATCAGTTTATAAACAAACCGACCTTTAACCAAGAAAATACCCTAGACCATATATCATGATAAAAAATACAAATTCAAGATTATATTTACGAACTTTTTTTACATAATAACATCAAAACATACATAGAATAGAGTTAGACTTTAGAGACATTATAAAATGAAATGAAAATTAGTTAATAGGTCTTCCATTATTATAAAAATTTATTATTACATGTTGGGTCATATTCCATATTTTATTCTTCTCCACGCTCATGATATATTCTAATTAACATCAAATTATCAACACCCTAAAATCAAGAATACCCAAAATTTAAGGAAATTTTTATCCAATGTCAATGAATAATTTTATATTTAAAATTATAAAAATTTTATATTATAATTATAATCTGTTTAGAATATATTTATTTTAAATCTTTAAAAATTAATTATAATTATTAATTATTTAATTAAAACCATAATTAAAATATCAATCTGTAAGAAAAATTCCTCTCTTTTTGTAATATAATTCATTTAGCCCAAACATTTCTAAATACAAAAACCATTACAGGGTAGTATATTATGGACGATATACCTAAAATTGGCATCACTGGAATGCCCCATGTAGGAAAAACGGAAACTCTAAAGAGAATAATAGGTTTTTTAGAGGAAGCTGGTTATGTTTGCCAAGGAATGATTACCAATCCAATTATCGAAGATGATGAGCGAATTGGTTTTGAAGTCAAGAACTGGCAAACAGGAGAAAAAGGAGTATTTGCCCATATTGATTTTGAGGATAAGGAAAAAGTTGGAAATTATGGCATTGATGTTAATCCTCTTGAAACAATTGGAATTCCGGCAATTGAACAAGCTATTACCGATGACGCCATTCATATTATCATTATTGATGAAATAGGGAAAATGGAGATGTTATCTGAACCGTTTTGTGAAACGGTGGTTGCTGCCCTTGATAGCGATAAACCTATAATGGTTACTCTTCATAAAAAATCAAGAACCCCTCTTCTCCAGGATGTACGAAGAAGAGATGACATACGAATTTTAGAAGTTACTCCAGTAAATCGTAATTTACTTCCATATAAAATTGATAAAATCATGAGAGAAAAACTTCCTCCTTTATTTTAACATGAATAAAAAGAAAAAAGATCGATTTCAACATATTACTGAGGGGGAAACCAAGCTTTTTGTATATCCTTCTGAAAAAGATAATAAAGGACCTGGTAAAAAACAAGGACTTCCTTTTTATAATCCTTCAATGGAAATGAACCGTGATATTTCCATTACTATATTACAGCATCTGGTTGACACTGCAAAACAACCTATTTTTGTACTTGATGGTCTGGCTTCTTCAGGAATTCGTGGTGTGCGCTTTCTTCATGAGGTAGATGGTCAATTTCATGTAACGATAAATGATTGGTCAGATGAAGCGTTTTTTCTTATAAAAAAAAATACAAAAGGTATTTCAAAGCAATTGGTTACAAGAACCCATGCAAATATCCATACCCTGCTTGCTGAAAACCATTATCACTATATTGATATTGATCCATTTGGATCTCCAGCACCCTATATAGATTCAGCATTACGTAGTATTAAAAATAATGGAATAATTGCTCTCACCGCAACAGATACGGCAACCCTCTGTAGTGTATATCCAATAGTATGTAACAGGAGGTATAATGCCATTCCAATTCATGGACCATGTATGCATGAAGTAGGATTAAGAATATTAATTGGTTTTATAGGAAGACAAGCTGGGAAATATGATAAAGGAATCAATCCTATTTTCTCATATAGTTCAGATCATTACATGCGATCCTATATACAGATTAATAAAAGTGTAAAAAAAGCAAATGAAACACAAGAACAAATCTCTCTTATTCCTGCAAATAAAATACCCGGGCAAAAGAAACAATCTGAAAAAGGAATTGGTCCGTTATGGGTAGGAACTTTACATAACCAATCAATATTACAAAAAATAAAAAATATAACAGATACAAAAACCTTAAACACAAAAAAACAGATGATGCATCTTTATGACATCTGTTTAAAGGAGGCAGCTATGCCGCCTTTTTACTTTAGTACAAATACCTTATCCAAAACATTTAAAACATCCCCTCCATCAAGAGAAGTATTATTCCAACATATGATGAATCAGGGATACGCAATTTGTCAAACACAATTTGATCCAACTGGTTTTAAAACAGATGCATCTTCAGAAATCGTAGAGGATTTATTTTTACATATCACCAGAAAAAAATGAGAAATAATGGAGAATCCCTGTTGATTGATTGAAAAACAGACGTTTAATATACTCTTTTTTTTATGTCTATTTGTTTAGATTTATGGTGGTTTACTATGGTAAATAATATTCGAGTAGGGGTGTTAGCTTCCGGAGCGGGTACGGATTTACAAAGTATTATTGATGCATCTGAACAAAAAATGATTGATGCAACAGTTGTTACTGTTATTAGTGATAACAAGAATGCATTTGCATTACAACGAGCAAAAAATCATAACATACCCAATGTGTTTGTAAATGCAAATGGAAAAACTAAAGAAGAATTTGATAAAACCATTGATGATGAATTGAACAAACAACAGGTTGCTCTTGTTGTTGGGGCAGGATATATGCGCATTTTATCGGATTTTTTTGTTGAAAAATGGTATGGCAAATTAATCAATATCCATCCCGCATTACTTCCCTCTTTTAAAGGAGTAAATGGACAAGGTGATGCTCTGTCATATGGAGTTAAAATCTCTGGTTGTACCACACATTTCATTGATAGGGAAATGGATCATGGCCCCATCATTTTACAAGCTGCAGTCCCTGTAAAAAATAATGATTCGCGAGATGATTTAGCCATAAGAATCTTACAGGCTGAACATCAAATACTTCCACGAACCGTTCAATTATTTGCACAGAATCGATTACAAATAAAGGGACGAAAAGTAATCATTAAACCGGGTGACTCATGGAAAGATATCTATCCAGTTTTTGCAGATGTTTTATATTCTGAGGGATACTAGGAAATGAAGTATGATGAATCTGTTGCATGGCTAGATGGATTTCAGCAGTTTGGAATGAAATTAGGATTAGATCGCATGCAAATCCTTCTCATGCATCTCAATCATCCAGAGAACGAATTGAAATGTATTCATGTTGCTGGGACAAATGGAAAAGGATCCGTTTGTCGATATCTATTATCAATATTACATAATGCGGGATATACCGTTGGGATGTATACCTCCCCTCATTTAGAAACCATTCGAGAACGATTTATTATCAATCAGAATCTTATCACAAAAAAAGAATTCACTCAATTAATAGGAACAATAAAAGATGCGCTTGATACACCCGCATTACAAGATTTGAATCCAACATATTTTGAGATTTGCACTGCTCTTGCATTTCTCTATTTTAAAGAAAAAGCTATTGATTATGCATTGATTGAAGTGGGTCTAGGAGGACGATTTGATGCAACAAATGTTATTATGCCTCTTGCATCAATAATCACAAATATTTCCCTGGATCATCAACACGTTCTTGGCGATACTATTGAAGAAATCGCAGGGGAAAAAGCAGGAATAATTAAATCAAACATCCCTGTGATAACTATGGCAGCGCAACCTGCTCTTGATATAATATCTTCTGTTGCAAAAAAAAATCATGCACCAATTTTTTTAGTAAAAGATGATGATACAACGGTGTTACAAAGAGACCTTAATGGACAAATAATTTTGTTTAAAGGCGAATTAAAATCCTATCATCTTGAAACAAAAGAGATTGGCCTGTATCAAGAGAAAAACCTTGCTTGTGTAATGAAAACAATTGAAGTATTACAAATGCAAGGATTGTATATCCCTGATGAGTCAATAGAGCAAGGAGTTCAATCCATGGTTCATCCTGGAAGGATGAAAATTATCCATAAGAATCCGTTCATTATTTGCGATGGAGCACATAATCAAGCAGGAATATCTCTATTGAAAAAATCAATACAAGCGTTATTTCCAGAAAAAAAAGTAATTCTCATTTTTGGTGCATTATCAGATAAAAATGTTAAAGAAATGCTAAAGGAACTCCATTCTATTGCTAAATCAATTATCATCACTCAAGCTCAAATCAATAGAGCTATGAATGCAGAAGCAATAAAAAATCTCCTGCCCAAGAAATATAATGAACAACAGGTTACTATGACCCAGACGATAAAAGAAGCAATTTCAAAAGGATTACAACAAGCAAAACCAACAGATATTATTCTCATCACCGGATCTCTTTATACTATTGGTGAGGCGATTATGTATTTTAAAAAGAAAAAAAGAAGGTAAATGCTCTTTTTCTATAGCATTCCCATTGCTTTCATAAACGAATATAAGAATGGATAGTGTTCTATATAGCGAATTAAAAAGGCATCATATGGCAGTAGCTTATTTTTGGGCATAGTAACACTCAGTGGATCTGACCAAGCACTCTGCACACCATGATCATCTTTGGCTTGTACTCGTATCTGAAAATCTCCTTCATTACTCCAAACATGCGATGCATTTACTTTTTGTCCTGACTCAACAGGACCAATCCAATTTGAAAAATCACCATCACCCCAGTCAAAGAGGTAATAAACCATATCTTCTTCGATATCTGATGTGGACGCTTCATAGGTAAGCTCATCACCTATTTTTCCTGAACTAGGACCAGCAAGAACCGGTTTGTTTGGAGGTTGTGATTCATCAGCTATTGCAAGTGTTGGATCAATAAATGGTTCCCATTCTTCAATGGTTTTATGATCACCTGAATCCATTTCAGGGTAAATGTAATTGGAAATAGCCTTTACCCACATCTCTCCTGCAGTAATCGCACCATGTTGTTTATATGCTTTAAATAATTCTACTTGCATTCGTCCTCCAAGTGCTTCAATGCAATATGAGGTATCATATCCCCATGAAAGTGCCGAGGGGCCAAACGATGCAATACCACCGCCATTGGGATTGGACATAATTGACCAGCAGAATGAATCATCTGCTATGGGAAATTTGGCTACACTACAAGCACCAGTTACCACAATAGGCAACATATTTTCATTGGTTAATTCACTTATGTGTTTATTTTTATAATCACCTACAGGGATCCAAATATTTGGTTGATTAAATGGGTGTGTTCCCCATAAATAAGGGTTACCATGACCTGAAAAATCGACAAATCCACAACCATTATTGATGGCATTGTCAATGTAACCTCTTGAACCAAGGCTTCCTTCAGATGACCAGCATTTTGTTGGAACAAATCCATTCATAATATCAAGAACCGCTTGATTTACATATTCTCCTTCTAAAACATCTTCTTCGTCATTTGGGCTGGTATCCCCACCAATAACAACAATATTTGTAAACCAATCCTGTTTATACGCTTCATTTGTTTCATAGGTTTTAATTTTATTAACACAGGTTGTGACTTCTTCTTCATCAACACAAGCAAGTCTGCCTAGATAAACATCAGGATACAGATCTACATCATCAAAGAGCTGATTATCACTCCAATTATACTCTCCAAACTCATCATTTTCATTAGAATCCCAACTACAAAAATCACCATTTGCATGATAAATATCTGCGAAATATAAATCACTTGCAAATACTTCAGCATCCCCTTCATTGTAATCGACAAACACATGGGTTGCTCTCATGGGAAAATCCTCAGCCCCTCCAACCAATAGTACAAATCGGGTATTCCATTGTTCAATTGCATTTTTTATGAAATATTTCACTTGTTCTGCTGTATCTCTTCCAGAGGTTGGAAAATAAATTTCATACTCAATATCATCAAGGGTAACTAGTTTTGTTGAAATACCTCTTGTATTTTTATGTTCAACCAAAGGGTCTAATGTACTCATGTATTTTGTTGGCGTAAGAATAATTAAATCATACTCATCCGTATAAACAGTTTCTTGTTGTGTTGGAAGAGTATAATCTATGCAAATATCCACTTGTTCCGCACATAGAATTTTGTTGTCAGAAGGATAGTATTGAATGGGATATACCTGTATTTTTAAAAAAATAGTTTGTTCATTGTTGTTTATTCCACAACCACTATGGTAATCAAACCAGGTGTTCATTGCAATTGGTTTTATTTCTTTAATTTGAGTTGATTCTTGCTCTACAAAACCAGTACAAATTGGTTTTGGTGGTATTGTTAATTCACCAGGTATTTCTTGTTCATACACCTGTCTTGGACTACAGGAAACGTCATGAATCGTTGTTCCTTTTGGAAAAGTATAGGTCTGTTGATAGGTAGGAATAATATAGTGATTATTTTTTATAAGATTTGAATTTGATCCTTGGAGATCAAGTATGATCTCTTTGTTTTCCTGCGTAATGGAAAGGTTGTTAAAAGCGAGTGTTATTTCTTCATGCATACGAGTATCTTTTGCGATTGCAACAGCACCAAAACTGCTTATTATCATTATCAAAACGACAAACAGCGGTAATATGAAATATTTATAATTCATGTTTTTTCCCCTATATAGCTAACATTTTAAGATTTGTATATAATATATTCTTTATATTATTATAAATTTTATGTAGAATCTATGGTAAAGAGTTACATATAAGTTTACTTTATTTTAAATAAGTAATCTATGATAAATTAATAATGAATATTTTCTTTTACTACAAATAATTGAAATAATATCATTGTATTTACCAATTCACGTGTCAAATCATAATCCATCAATTCAAGAGATTAAAACAATAAAGGATGCAGAAAATGCTATAAAAAAAATACAATGCGATCCAGATAGTATTCCTATAATGACACCTAAGATGATCCATCGAGTGATACAATTTGAACAAATCCTTCTTCAAGATGCAATCATAATTAAACAGGATATGTTATCAATCGGTGGAGAAGTTGCGGTTCCAAAACATACCTTTCAGCTTGGTGATATACCTGCGACCATACTTATTATTGGGACCGTGCAACAACATAAAAAACTTGTTGAAAAATTAAACAGACATTATCCTAGAATACAACTCATTGCTAGGGAACTAGAAAGCATTCTTAAAACGATATTATGAAAGAAATAACAATTGGGGAAAAAACATATGATTGTTCTCATAATGTTTTAATTATGGGAATTCTTAATGTTACCCCAGACTCGTTTTCAGATGGAGGAAAATATAACACATTAGAAAAAGCGATTCAACAGGCAAAAACAATGGCAAAACAAGGTGCTGACATCATCGATATTGGTGGAGAATCCACCCGCCCTGGATCAAAACAAGTTCAATTAAAAGAAGAGATACAAAGAGTCATTCCCATCATAGAGCAATTATCAGATGAAATATCAACCCCACTTTCAATAGATACCTATAAATCAGAAGTTGCAAAGCAAGCAATTCATGCAGGAGTGGTCATGGTTAACGATATTACTGCTTTAACAGGTGATAGCTCCATGGTTTCAATTATCGCACAGTCAGATGTATCAGTATGTCTTATGCATATGAAAGGGACTCCGCAAAATATGCAACAGAATCCAACCTATAGTGATGTTGTATTTGAAATAAAATCATTTTTGAAAAAACAAGCAGCATATGCAATCAAAAATAATATCTTAAAAGAACGCATTATTATTGATCCCGGGTTAGGATTTGGAAAGCGAACAGGCAAAGGAGTTGAAGATAATTGTGAAATCCTTCATAGACTTGCAGAATTTAAATCACTTGGATTTCCATTACTTGTCGGCGCTTCAAGAAAAACATTCATTGGTAATGTTTGTGGAAAAGAGTTACCCCTTCCTGTTAATGATAGATTAGAGGGAAGTCTTGCAGCAGCATGTATCGCAGCCCTTAATGGGGCAAATATTCTACGTGTTCATGATGTAAAGGAAACAAAGCGATGTTTGAATATTATTGAATGTTTACAAAGAATAACATAAGTGCTTTGATGGTGTATATGAAAAATCATAATGATGAAATGGAAAAAGGAATTGCCTCATACAGCCTAATAGCAGTGTTAATCGTTACTCTTGTTGTTGCAATTTGGAAACAAGAATGGATTTGGGTAGTTGGCTGTTTTGCAGGAGTATTCATTGGGTTTATTCCCTCTCTTCTTCATAGAAATATTAAAATCACCCTTCCTTGGCCAATTGAATTATTAATTGCAGCCGTATGTGCATTAAATATGGGTGGGGTCTTATTAGAAGCATATTATACCATTCCGGGTTATCATCAATTCACTCAATTCTTAACATCATTTCTTTTTGCTTTTCTTGCATTTGCCGTTATCTATATTTTAGATGAATATTGGGATGGGTTGATGATGGATAAAAATGCCATGGCCTTTGTTGTGGTTATCGGAACGATGGCATCATGCGTAATTCTTGAATTTGTCAAATGGATTCGATTGTTTGGAGCAAAGCAAGAAAGTGTTGAAGAGGTTCTTCTGAGTTTATTAATTGGAACTATCGGCGGCATCATCATGGCATTTATTGGTGTGACTCTTATTAAAAAAGGTGAATTTGATGAAATGACAGAGGATTTGGGAAAACAATTTGATTCGGCTTTAAAAAAGCATGAAAAAAAGAAAAAGCAACCGTAATCTATTCCATTTTTTGTCAATTATCATATTTTTGTTGGAAAATAACATTAATCATTATCGCATTTCACCCATTGTGAACGGTCTATGGATCCAGTATGTCCACTTGATTATCGATATGGTAGAAAAGAAATAAAGGCTATTTTTGGAGAAGAGCAACGATTACAATATCTGCTTGATGTAGAAGCAGCACTAGTAAAAGCGCATAGCATTGTTGGAAATATTCCTAAAGAAGCTGCTGAAGAAATAGCGAAAAAAGCACATAATACAATAGTAAAAGTACAACGGGTAAAAGAAATCGAGCTGGAGACAAAACATGATATCATGGCAGTTACAAAAGCGCTTGCAGAAGTTTGTGATAAAGATGCAGCGAAATATATTCATCTCGGGGCAACAAGTTATGATATTGTTGATACGGCTAATGCCCTTCAATTCATGCAAGCAATCAAGTACATCACTGGCTCGTTAAAGGACCTTCGATCTGCTTTATTAAAGCTTATAAAAAAACATCAGCACACCGTTATGTTAGGTAGAACCCATGGACAACATACCATTCCCATCACCTTTGGTTTGAAAATGGCAGGCTATGCTATGGAAGTGGAACGGCATCTCGAACGTGTTCATGAAATGAAAAGTAGAATCTATATTGGAAAACTTTCCGGAGCGGTTGGAACTGGTGCAGCACTTGGTCCACATGCTTTAGAGCTACAAAAAGAAATGATGAAAGAGTTACATCTTGGCTTTGAAGATGTTGCAACTCAAATTGTCTGTCGAGATCGCTATAATGAATTACTCTGTTGTCTTGCTAATATTGCTACAAGCATGGAAAAATTTGCAACAGAAATCAGAAACCTTCAACGAGATGAAATCGGAGAGGTAGCTGAGTCCTTTGATGTAAAAAAACAAGTAGGATCCTCCACTATGCCACATAAGCGAAATCCGATTACTAGTGAACAAGTTAGTGGTCTTGCTCGCCTTGTTCGAGGATTTATGATACCTGCATTTGAAAATGCCATTCAATGGCATGAACGTGATTTATGTAATTCATCAAATGAACGATTCATTATTCCGCATACGTTTATTTTAACCGATTGGATCATTGTTAAAATGACAAACGTCTTTGAAAATTTACAAGTATTTCCCGAGAGAATGAGAGAAAATATGAACATAAGCAAAGGACTACCAATGGCAGAGTCCTTAATGACTGCATTAATTGAAAAAGGAATGGGACGGGGAGATGCCCATGAGCTTATGAGAAAAACCGCAATACAAGCAGTACAAGAAAATAGTTCGTTAAAAGATATGTTTTTATCAGATAAAAATAATCTAAAACTCATATCAAAAGAAGAAATTGAATATGCATTAAACCCAGAAAATTATCTTGGTGCAACCGATCAAATAATTGAAAGAGTGATTAAAAAACTCGAGAGAACATAAAGAAAATAAATCATGGTGAAAAAGAGTATGGATAAATTTGAACAGATTACTCAAAATGCAATAGAAGTCGTGACGGCTGAAGAACTAAAACAGGTATTACAAAAGGATCATCCAAAGGGTTACATTGGATTTGAGCCATCCGGTACCGTTCATATTGGATGGAAGATTTGTACCAATAAAATCAATGATTTTATTTTGAGTGGTTTTGAGTTTAAAGTATTACTTGCAGATTGGCATGCATATATTAATGATAAATTACAAGGAGATATTGATAAGATAAAACTCTGTGGTACCTATATGGAGGATTGTTTTGCCGCTATGGGCATTCCAAAAGATAAAGTTGATTTCATATATGCAAGTGAATATGTTGGGGATCCGGAGTATTGGGAATTAGTTCTTCGTACGTCAAAATCAACATCAGTTGCAAGAGTGAAACGAGCCATGGATATTATGGGAAGAGATGAAAATGAAGCAGAACGGGATTTATCAAAGCTTTTCTATCCGACGATGCAAGTCTCAGATATTTTTTATTTAGATGTTGATGTTGCCTATGGAGGAATGGATCAACGTCATGCCCATATGCTAGCAAGAGATGTTGCAAAGAAAATTCATAAAAAACCACCTGTTGCAATCCATACTCCTTTATTAACCGGCCTGCAAGCGGGAAGTAGAATGGATCCGCTTGAGGTGAAAATGAGTAAAAGTAAACCAGATTCAATGATTTCTATTCATGATACCGTCGATGAAGTGAATAGGAAATTGAAAAAAGCATATTGTCCAGAAAAAATAGTGGAAGGAAACCCAGTTCTTGAGATGTGTAAATTCGTCATTTTTCCTGAATTGAAAGGAGACATATTTCGTATAGAAAGACCGGAAAAATTTGGCGGAAATCTTGAATTTGAATCATATGAAGCATTAGAACATGTTTTTGTAGAAGGGGCATTGCATCCATTGGATTTAAAGATTACAACAGCCACCTATCTTAACACAATTCTTGAACCAGTTCGAGGATATTTTGAAAAATATCCGGATGCATATGAAAAAATGAAGGAACTTGGCATTATTTCAAGATAAACAGATGTGGATTAATTGGTGACTTTCATAACTTCCAATAATTCATCATCACAGCGTAATGTATTTATTGCAGTTGCTTGAAGAGATGCTTTAGATAAGGTTTCTGTTAATATGGTTTTATCTGATAAACTTGAAAATATAAAATAAGCGACACCATCTTTTACTAAATGAAATTTAAGACCTTTTACAAATCGTTTCGTTAGCTTTAGCCCAGTTGTTCCTCCATCAAGAGCTTTATCATACCAACCCTCGCCTCCTATAAGTTGATCATTTGTTGTGGGTAGATAAGGGGGATTAAAAATAATAATATCAAATTGTTCCCCTTTCAATAAGGGATCATACATATCTCCAGACCGAACGTCTATTGTCCCTTTTAATATATGATTATTGACAAGAATATTTTTTTTAATAAGTTCAATTGCATATGGATTGATATCTGAACAAATAACATGTGCACCTTGCTGCGCACAGGAAAGGGCGATGATCCCGGTTCCAGATCCGATTTCAAAGATTTTTTGATCTTTTTTGATTTGCAGTGTTTCAAGCAAAAGAAAGGTGTCTTCCGCTGGTTCATATACTTGCTTGTGAAGATGAATTTCTAATGATTGATAGTGAAAACTTCTTGTTTTATTATTCATGAAAACAACCAATATTCTTCCTTTATATGTATTAAAAAGATTGAGATTATTATATCAAAATCTTCAATTCCATTGTTGTTTGATTATTTCGTCATTATGAGCATATTAATGTATTATGTTGTATCAAATTCCTTTTTAATAACATTATCAAGAGAAGCCCTATTTTTTCATCAGCTATAAAGAATTATTAGAAAAATATACAAAACATTTATATTTAATAAAATCAGATGATGAACTTGTATGCATCAAAATATTATCACTTTTGTTTACATAGGTCTTTTTATCTGCGGATTTATTATTACACCCGCTATTTTTGCAGATGTCCAAGATTCCAGTGATAATGAAATATATGAGGGCTATATCTTGTTTGCTCCAGAGTATTCAACAAAAACATTTCTTTTAGATATGAATAATGATATTATTCATAGCTGGGATAGTGAATATATGCAGGGTTTACCGGTATATTTACTTGAGAACGGAAACCTTATACGAGGATGCTCAAAGCTCAATAATCCTATGGTAGGTGGAGGGTTTACTGGTCGAGTTGAACTTATGGATTGGTCAGGAACACTTCTTTGGGAGTTTGATTATTCTAATACGAAACATTGCCTGCATCATGATATTGAAGTATTACCTAATGGAAATGTGCTCATGATTGCTTGGGAGCATAAATCAAAATATGAAGCAACAAATGCAGGAATTAATCCAAATAACCTTCCAGAAAATGAATTATGGGTAGACCATATAATAGAAGTCGAACCAACAGGCAAATCAGGTGGTAATATCGTATGGGAATGGCACGTATGGGACCATTTAATTCAAGACTATGATTCCACCAAAGAAAATTTTGGAATTATCTCAGAACACCCTGAGTTAGTTGATATTAATTGTGCTCCAGGAAGAATTGATTTCAATCATATTAACTCCATTGATTATAATGAAGAATTAGATCAAATCCTGCTCAGCAGTAATCAACAAAATGAAATTTGGATTATCGACCATAATACGACCACAAAAGAAGCAGCAGGTCATACTGGTGGAAGATATGGAAAAGGGGGAGATTTACTCTACCGTTGGGGAAATCCCCAAATATATAATAGAGGAAGCATCCTAGATAAAATACTATTTGGACAGCATGATGCTCAATGGATAGAAAAAGGATATCCTGGAGAAGGAAATATTCTTATCTTTAATAACGGGGTGGGCCGACCCAATGGCCGTTATTCAACCATTGATGAAATCTTACCACCAATAACCAATAATGGAAGCTATTATTTACCAGCATATAAGGCATTTGGACCTGAGGAAATAATTTGGCAATATAAAGCACCTAATCCTAGTACTTTTTTTGCATCTCATATATCTGGTGCAGATCGATTGCCAAATGGAAATACGTTAATTTGCAATGGTGAAAAAGGATATTTTTTTGAAGTTAACCATGAAAAAGAAACGGTGTGGGAATATCAAAACTCATATCCAAATCCATCAATTAGTCAAGTATTTAAAATTCACAAATATGGGCCAGAATATCCTGGATTGGGCAAACTATATAAACAACCGGATAAACCAGATATTCAAGGTCCGTCAGTGGGAAGTATTGATATTAAATATACCTTCATATCTGAAACAAATGATCCTGAAGATGATGATGTATATTATTACTTTGATTGGGGAGATGACACCAATAGTGGATGGCTCGGTCCATATACCTCCGGTAAAGAATGTCATGCCGGTCATAGTTGGCAAGAAAAAGGAGATTTCAAGGTAAAAGTAAAAGCCAAAGACATCCATGGGTTGGAAAGTGAATGGTCTGAATCATTAACGATATCTATGCCAAAGAACCGATTTCAATTTACTGAATTATTAGATTTTATAGAAGAAAATGAATATCTTATTCAATTGTTGAAATATGTAATTCTCATAAACAGTTAAGAAAAGATTACCCTAAAAAGAAATACGCAAGGATAACCACAATAAATAAACTAGGAATCATATTTAATATCCTTATTTTTTTAATTTCCATCATTGAAATACCTAACCCAAGAAGAAGAATGCCCCCTACTGCCGAAAGTTCATTTATGATGATTTCTGAAAAAAATGTTTGAACCTGGGAGGCAAAGAGTGTTAACCCTCCTTGATACAATAGTAAAGGAATACTTGAGAATAGGACACCAATTCCCATAGTCGATGCTAGAACAATTGATGAAAACCCATCAAGTAATGATTTTGTAATGAGAAGATTTGGTTCACCTCCAAGTCCTTCTTCTATAGCACCTAGAATCGTCATTGACCCCATACAATACAGTAAAAATGCAGTGATAAATCCTTCAGAAAACCTATTATTTGTTGTTTTTATCTTTCTTTTTAAGAATTCACCAAAGTTATTTACCTTGGTTTCAATATCAATTAATTCACCGATTACAGCGCCAAGAACAATACTAAAAACCATGATGAAAAAATTCGTTGTTTTAATAGCCATGAAAATACCAAGAATGATGGTAAATAGACCAATACCCTGAAATGCGGTATCTGTGATTTTTTTTGGAAGTTTCTTTTTCACAAATAACCCCATACTACTTCCAATAATGACGGCTAATACATTCACCAGTGTTCCAATCATGATTATAAATTGTATCGGTTTTTCCTATAAAAAGTCATTTTTGCATACAATAAAAATCCTAGTAATCCTTATTTTAAACAATCAACATCAAATTATATACAATGAAATTTAATATTCGTTCATAAGATATTTGTGGAGCCAACTTTTCTCACATAATACATTTGCCCAACCAGCTTCTTCTCCAGACTTTATGATAAATATTTTATCCGTTTCAGGATGAATGATGGTTTTGAGATGATCTCTAATATCAGCTGCTTCTTTATCAGTTACTACCGCCCAGATATTTTCTAATATTTGTGCATGTTTAGGGTATGATTTAATCGCACTCATCACCTCATGTAAACAGGGTTCATTTCCAATATCAAAACAAATAATATAACAGGTCATCTTTCATTACTCGCCTTTATATAATCATGTTCAAAGGACCAATATTAGCTTATTTCTTTTATATTTAATCCAGTGATTTTGCAACAAAAAAAACATACATTAATCGGATAAATTTCTATTTTAGTAAAATTATTTACTTAACATCTTTTTTTAGAAATATTTTAATGTAATAAATGAATAATTTGAAAAATTATTGGATTTGATACCATGGTAATAACGGCATGTCCGGTATGCGGTAGTAAAAGCGTAGGTAGTGCTGGAATTAGAGATGGGATAAACCCTAATGAATTTTTAAAACAGGCCTGTAAAAATTGTGGGTGGACTGGAACACCTCTTGAGTTTGATTCAGAACAGGACTATCATGCATTTCTAAAAGAATTGATCATTGATACCAAAGATCTTGATGACTCGGCCTTTGCAGATCCTGCGAAACAAGCACCGATAAAAAGATACATGATTCGTGGTTTTTGGACATCATTTCTATACATACTGCTCTTTGTAATTCCCGGTATTGTATTTTTTCTCATCTCTATTTTGTTTAGGTTACCAAATCAGATAGGGATTTTTTTTGCTTTTCTTTCCTTTTTTATATATATCTACTTCTTTTGGAAGAATGAATTATGGAATATGATAAAAAGATAAAAAAAATGTCTTTCAATCATTATTTATCCAATTTTTTCATAAAAATAGAAAAAAATTCTATATACTATAAGATATAATTAATAATTATACATATGAAAAAAAGAACCATTTTTATTTCAATTCTGCTTCTTTCAAATTTATTTATTATTCCTACAACCGCAGTGGATGCTACCCATACCTCTGATCTTGCTTTAAACCATATCATTGAAAATGTTCCATATATAAGTCAAGAAACCAGCTTTTATTGTTTATTTGCCTGTCCTACAATGGCAATAAACTATTATCAAGTCAAAAATAATGTTACTCTCCAAGATGTCCTCTATGCTTCAGGAGTTGGCTATACCCTGATTTATTCACATCCATCATATAATCGAGTGCCCATTGGTGGCAATGGTGGTGCATGGTGGAATTTGGATAGAATGTTTCTTGCAGAATTATTCGGGTTGACCTATACCGAAGCAAGCATTGATACTAGTTCAATTGACCAAGAGTTATGCTGGAATGTTTGTTGGATGAAAATAAAAGAGAATATCACGGATAATAAACCAGTGATAGTTCAAGTAGATCCACTCTTTTTACCTTCTTTTATTAATCCTGTTTTAATTGAGCTGGGTCTTGAAAAATTACATATCCCAAACAGTTTGCTTCAATGTACGACAACAGGATTTTTTCATGTCGTATTACTCACCGGTTTTGATGAAACGAGCAATACCGTTGTATATAATGATCCAATGGCCGCACTGTTCGGTCATCCTCAAGAAGGAATATATGCAACGATTTCAATAGATCATTTGAAACAGGCAATGATTAATGCAGCAAGAAATAATACAATACGATTTGGATCTTTTACCGATAATGATATATCACCATTGAATGAAAACGAATTATTTCTCAAAGCACACCATAGAAATATTGAAAAAATAAAGGGCAATCCTTCAGTTTATGATCCGAACCTTCTCACCCTTTGTCCAAATCTTTATGGGATTAATGTCCTTGCCCAATTACTTCAGGATCTTGAGGGTTTGAACAATCAAGTGCATACTGCGTTGATTTATCAATGCACGAATACCTATTTATTAAATCCATTTTTTAATATTATTTTTCTAATTTCAGATAGGTTTTTTCCACAAATATTTAAAATGACTGATTGGCAAGCATTTTCAAATTATTACTATCAACTATCTGTTGAAAAACATAATATATCTCAATATTTACTATTAAAAAGCAATCAGTTTAATGATTCCAAACTAGTTGCATTATGTAGATATGAATCAGATCTTTTACAACAAGAATCAATGTTATGGGAAAAGGTAAGTTCTTATTTTAATGAATTTATGAAAAAAGGAGTTTTTATTTCGTTACCAACATCAATACATCTTCTCAATGAAATGAAAAAGACGGTATCCAATATTCAAATCATACAAGAATCAATGATCCAAGGAATTTAAGAAAGACATAATTCGTTATTTTTTTGTTTGCCAATAGAACCTATCAAGAAATAGCATACTATAGTAAGAAGTAAAAAAGATAGAATAAAAAGCAAGAACCATAAGCCAATCGGTAGAAATGATATTTCTGCAATGATTAAGGATTCATAATTGGATTAATTTCCAGAACAGCTTTTAAATATTCAGAAACAAGTAGTTCATTAACTGCTGTTAGTTTATTGAAAAAATAAATAAATGCCAATAGACCCATTGATTATAAGCGAGCTTATCATAGCTATTGAAAGTGATTTCCATTCAATCTTCATTATTGATAAATTATTACTTCATTATGTATTTTTTATGTTGTTTCTAGTTAATGTATATCAACATAATATACAATTTACATCCATAAACAATTCTTTTACAATTAAAATAAATATGATTATGACATTACAGTTTGACACGATGAATCATGTTTGTCAAAGAAATTATGACCAAAAAGGTAGTAACCATCCATGAGGATGATTCAGTTTATACTGGTTGTTTAAAATATCAGGATCAGAGAGTAGGTTGTCTTCTTGTTAAAGATAAGAATGATTGCTGTGTGGGGATTGTTACCGAACGGGATTTTATTGAACGAACCATATGTGCTAAGAAAGATCCGATGATAACAAAAATAAAGGAGATTATGTCCTCAAATCTTCATACAATCCATCCTTTAGCTCAATATAAGGAAGCATTAGAAATAATGAAAGAATTTTCTCTAAAGAAACTACCCGTGATTAGAGATAATTATTTAGTGGGAATTATCACCTCAACAGATATTGCGCATGCTCACCCTGATCTATCTGATGAATTTATGAAAACATGGGTAAAACCGAGATGGCAAGACTGACCTAATTATTTTTAAAAATTAATATTTATTTTTTATATGCATCATTTAGAATTCTCATTAACATAAATAAGACTGGTGGTAATGTTTTGATATTTTATTATTAATAATATTAAAATTTATTTTAGATTAGAGAATATTTTATTAAATTTTGGATTAAAAGGTAAATAAAAAATAAGATATGGGGGAAATATCATCCCCATTAAGTTAAACAAATGGTTTAAAATTGTTGCTGTTGTTGCTGCTGTTGCTGCTGCTGTTGCTGCTGCTGGTTAAAGTACTGTTGCCAAAAGTCATGTAGTTCATCAAGAGTTTTTGTTAGTGTGACTGTATCAGAAACGTCTTGTATATACTCTGTTGGCATAGGCATCATGGTGTTGTATGATGTGTTCCAGGATTCACAAAGATAAGGATCTAAGAAACATCCATAACTTCTAAATGCGCCCTCACTTTCAACCCAAGCATAAAATGTTCCAACTCTTGAGTGGTTTCTATCATAAACTGGACGTTCAATCAAGTCTTCCGTAGGACACGTTTTTGTTCCGCAGGGGATCACCTTGTTCCAAAAATATGCGAGTTGATCCATGCTTTTATTTAAGGTAACCTGATCTGTTACTTGTTGGATATAATCGCTATAAATTGGGACCAATTTGGTAGTTCCTCTAAACCATTGATCGCGGGTGTTTTGTTGTGGGCGTATGCCAAAGAAAAATCCAGGATGATCATCATTCCAGCTTTTCCAGGTTTTATCAATCTGTCCAATTGTATTTCCTTGTGTATCTACTACTACTTTTCCAACTAATTCATGGGGATTGAATATTTTCATATTTTACCATCTCTCCTCAATTTAAGCAGTTGAATGTGTTAGTTATATTTAATCTTTTATAAATATTATTTAGAACAAAAGTTATTATAATATAGGTATTAATAGATAACAATATATATTTTGGTATCTGTGGATTTTAAAACAGTTGATTTTATATCAAAAAAACATAGCCTTTGCTATAAATTTACTTTTTTCATTCTTTTGCATTTTTTATTATTGTTTTCACTTTTTTAAAAAGAAGTAGTTTTGAAATATAATAAAATAATTTGAATAAATTATATGTATGAGGTTACAATCTCAAAATCGTTACAATGTCCAATAATATGCCAAAAATTACCAAGGAAACTTACTCTATGAAGTATAAGTCCTGTAAAGTTAGCTGTATAAAAATGACAATGATCAACTTTAAAATCATTAATTAAACCAGTTTCATTCCATACTTTAAAACTTGTATAAAAAGGCCATAATGGCAATTCATATTTAATAGACAAATTTACATCAGTTGGAATGCAAGTTCTAAACATCGTATTATTGTTTATTCTTAGATCATTGCTATATCCATGGGAACAGAAGAATACATTAGTTTCATTCCAACTATAGGTAACCTTTTCATTTATTATTGGTTCTTTTGATGAGGCTAATATACAAGGTGAAGATACAAGAATGATTAATAGTATTGTTAATAAACATTTAATTATGCCAATATTTAACATGTTATCTATTAACATGATATTATTATTTGATATATAAATTTAACTCATTTTTCCTTTTATTTGCTGGTTTTTAATCATAAAAAATGCAAAGCCCATTTTTTAGGATTTGCCCTTAAAGTCGGTTTTGACTCTAAAGTACAGATCTTGACTCTAAAGTCGGTAATTTTTTCGACTTTTAGGGCAAAGTCGTATCAATAAAAACATTTATAATATAATAAGTAGTTAATAATTATAACAATATTGGGGGGATTTATTACGAAAAATCTTACAATAATGCTAACATTGCTATTGCTTTCTA
>Ga0272442_10000590_pt1 | contig 56888 bp, 34 predicted proteins | sample SSMForm2O_FD_200262 | JGI IMG/M metagenome (GOLD analysis project Ga0272442, IMG submission 200262) | Marine sediment archaeal communities from Little Sippewissett salt marsh, Falmouth, MA, United States - SSM-Form-2O | ecosystem: Environmental > Aquatic > Marine > Wetlands > Sediment ...
TTCTTGCCCTGCAAGTCACCGCTCCGGTACATTCAGCACCGGTTGAGCGCGAGTTCGGCCTCCGAATGACGCCAAAAAGGGTTGTGCGTCAGCAATGAAGTGATTGACCCATCCGCGCCTGCCCGCTATATCTAGGCCTACAAGGGAGATCCCCGCCGCTACAGGCCCGGATGGCCTCGCCAAAACGCTCGACTCCTCTTGCAGGCTGTTCTATTGTTCTCAGTTCCGTAACGGAGGCGTCATGTCCAGGAAAAAGGAAGCAAAGGATCGCAAGCGGCCCACGCTCGGGCTGATCATGGGCTACATTGGCAACTCCTACTCCAGCCCTGTATGGCGGGGCGTGTGCGATGCCGCAGAGGACCTGGACGCCAATCTCATTTGCTTCACCACGAACATGACCGACCTGCGACCGACGACGGGCGCGGAATCCGACCCAATCCTCGACCTGCTCGATCTTATGGCCGCGGACCATCTCGACGGACTGATCTTCGTGCCCACCGCCTACACCTTCGTGGGCGGCGACCCCGAGATCCTCCAGGAGCTTTATGACAAGTACGACTCGATACCGAGGATGTGTATCGGCGAATCGCCGGTGAGCATGCCCGCGGTGAAGACCGACATAGCGGACAGCACGCGGAAGCTCCTGGATCACCTGATAGACGAACATGGATACCGGCGCATAGCCCTGATCCCGGGCGACAAGTTCGAGGAACACAACGCCCAGCGCCTCACCGTCTACCGCGAAGTGATGGCCGCCCACGACATGCCGGTTGACGACGACCTGATCACTGCCGGCTGCAAGAGCTCCGCCGGTGCCCGCGAACGGATCAATGACCTCATCGAGAGACGCATTGAAATAGACGCGATAGTGATGCCCGGTGACTCAATCGCCCGCAAGGGAATAGACACGCTTCTGTCGGCCGGCGTCGCAATCCCGGAAGACGTCGCTGTAGTCGGCTGCAACAATCAGGCCGACAGCTGGCAGCGGCCGTACGCCCTGACAACCATACGCCTGCCTCTCTACCAACTGGGCCGCGCGGCCACGGAGATGATGCTGGCCCACATCGAAAACGGGAAGGAGCTAACGGATACCGTCATCCCCTCCGAGATCATCATCAGGCGGTCCTGCGGCTGCCCGGGCCCCGCGCCCGACGTAATGCTGGCCGAGGAGGAACTTCGCAACGTTCCGTTCGTGGAGAATCCCGAGCTCGGCGCCGACCCCGCCATACTGCGTATCGCCGAGGACATCTCGGCCGCAAGCCATCTTCCAAAGGAACAGGTACTGGGCGCCGTAGGAGCGATCGAAAAAGCCTTCCGCGACGACATGGCCGGATCGACGACCACGTTTGTCCGCCTCCTGCGGCGGCTCATGGCAAGCGCCGCGGAGATCGGCAGCGACACAGGCGCCTGGCACCGTCTCGTGATGGCAACGTATCACCATATCCTTATGAACGTCAGTCCGAAGCAGGCGGACCGCGCCGCCGAGCTCATCCAGGAATCGCGTCCGTCGCTCGAGAGGTCGTCCCGCTTCGGCGCCAGGAGCCGAATCGTATGCGGCAGTCCCAACATCGTCTGGCACAAGTCGGTCGCCTTCCTGTCCAACCTGCTTGCGGGCTCAATGCGCACAAGCTCGCACGCCGTCGATCTGCTCCACGCCTGCGGTATCGACACATTCTACGCGGGCTACTGGTGCCCGCTCTCCGAGGAGCCCCGCTCGTTCAGGATGCTCATGAACTGGGACGTTGAAAGCGATAGCCGCTGCTGGAACCCGATAACGTGGGATCCCGTCGAATTCTTCACTAACCACGTGTTCAAGCGCGACACACGCTACACCATGATGGCCATGCACGCCTTCTTCAACGAGCCGAACGGCGTGCTCGTCTTCGAAAAGAGCGTGGGCATCGGATACGTCTACGAATGGCTCCGCATGGCCTTCAACGCCGCGATCCGGATGATCCTGACCATCGAGAAGATCGGCGACCAGGCCAGCCAGCTCGCGCTCGCAAATGCGCAGCTCAAGGCCGAGGTCGAGGAGCGGAAGCAGGCGGCCGACAGCCTGACCCGCGAGCAGAACCTGCTCAATACCCTCATAAGCAATATTCCCGACCACATCTACGTGAAGGACAGGGACGGCCGTTTCCTGCTGGTGAACCCTTCCGTGGCGGCCAAGCTCGACACTTCGATAGAGAACGTCATCGGCAAAACCGATTACGACTTCCAGCCAAAAGAGATGGCCGACGCATACCGCTCGCAGGAAGAGGCCCTCTTCGAAACCGGTCAGCCGATCATCAACTTCGAGGAGCGCCCCGACCACTTACGCTGTATCTCCGGATGGAAGCTCATAACCAAGGTGCCGTTCAGAGATGCCGACGGCAACATGGCGGGACTGGTCGGGATAAACCGCGATATCACCGAAATCCGTGCGGCAGAACAGGCCCTGCGGAACAAGGAAGAGGAGCTCCGGCAAGCCCAGAAGATGGAGGCCATTGGCCGCCTCTCCGGGGGCATCGCGCATGACTTCAACAACATCCTGACGGTCATCTTCGGCTACTGCGATGCCGCCATGGTGAAGGCAAAGGACGGCAAGGACTGTTTGCACGAACTCAAGGCCATAATGCGGGCAGCCGAACAAGCGAAGGACTTCACCAGCCACCTGCTCGCGTTCAGCCGGAAACAGTTCCTTAGCCTGAGCGCCGTCGATCTGAACGGAGTCATAGACGGCATGAGAAGCATGCTCACCTCGATGATCGGCGAGGACATCGAGTTGAACATCCAGCTGGCACCCGAGCTCTACAACGTCAAGGGCGACGAAGCACAGCTCGAGCAGGTAATCATGCACCTTGCCGCAAACGCCCGCGAGGCCATGCCGAACGGCGGCAGACTCAGCATACTCACCGAGATAGTCGAAATCACCGATTCCGACCCCCTCATGCACTCGGAGCTCGGCCTTGGCCAGTGTGTTCTTCTCTCGGTCATGGACACGGGCTGCGGAATGGACGAGGAAACACAGAGCCGCGTGTTCGAGCCGTTCTTCACTACAAAGGACCACGGGAAGGCAACCGGAATCGGACTTTCCACGTCCTACGGGATAATCAAGCAGTGCGACGGACATATCACCGTCAAGAGCACCGAAGGCGAGGGAACTACCTTCCAGGTCTACCTTCCCCTCCTTCCGACGGTGGCGGGCGCTCCCGGGGCCACGCCCACGACACCGCGCGAGGGACCGACCACCGTACTGGTGGCCGAGGACAACGAGGCAGTTCTGAGGGTAATCACATGGGCGCTCGAGCGGGAAGGCTACACGGTCGTCGGCACACGTACGGGCTCGGAAGCGCTCGCGAAATACCGGAAACGCCCGGACGAGATAGACCTGGTCCTGGCCGACGTGGTGATGCCGCACATGGGCGGCATCGAACTCATGGAACAGATACGCCAGATTCGGCCCGACGCGAAGTTGCTCTACATCTCGGGCTACCTCCACAGGCAAGAGATCGAGAATGCGATAGCCAGGTCGGGGATCCCGGCACTGCAGAAACCGTTCGCGCCACAAACGCTGGTGGACAAAGTCAGGGCCACTATCGACGCGTGATCGCCTACCACTCGCCGCCGTGGCAGAACTTCTCGCCGGCGGCTTCCCTGAAATCAACCGCCGCCTGGTTTATGTCCGCCACCGCTTCGTCGGCTGACTTGCCTGCGCCCGCCCGTGCCGCCTCGATCAACGTGTTCCGCTCGTTCGCGTCCATGAACTCCGACGCCTCGAGCAGTCTCTCCCGGTCTTCGTCGGGTATCACCAGGAAACCGTGCTTGTCCGCGTGGACCAGCCGGCCGGGAGAAATCCTCCGCCCGAACACCTCGACCTCGCAGTTCCATTTCACCGGAAACGAGTGCGCATGCCCCACGCACATCCGCCTGGCGATCGCCTTGAAGCCGGCCTCCGTCATCTCGTCCACGTCCCTGACCGCGCCGTCGGTGATCGTGCCGACGCATCCGAGGGTCAAGTGGATGTTGGCGTTCACCTCTCCCCAGAAGGAACCGTACGTGTCAGGCTTGTCCAGGTCCTGCACGATCACGACCTTCGGCCCGTCGATGGATGCCACGTAGCTCCTGTATTCGTTCCAGCCGTTCGGGTTCGCCTTCGGATGTTCCGGGTTGCCGGGCTGGCACTGCACCGTGACGGCGTAGCCGATCATCGAGCCCATCTGCGGCATGAAGTCACGCGTCTCCTCCAGGTTGAACCCGTCCCGGTCCGCGTTCTGTTTGGTGAGCTGCTCCCACCCGTTGTATATCGCCGGCGTATTCCAGCACCGCAACCCCTCGAGTTCTTCTCTTGATAGGCGCTTCGTCATTTCCTCAGTGCAGCACGTCAACCGCCACCTTCCGCGTATGGTAGCCCGGCCACGTATTCCTCGGTAGGTCGTCGAGCGTGAGGTGCGGGTTCCTGCAGACGAGGTCACCGTCGTTTACGGCGTCCTTGCCGGCGGACGCCAGGCGTTCGACGAGAACTCCCCGCAGGCGCTCGCGCGTCTCCTGTTCCTCGCCCGCCCTGACCAGGTCGTGTTCCTCTCGCGGATCCTCCCGCAGGTTGAACATGAGCTCTCCTCCGCCCAGTGACTCGTAGCAGTACTTGTAGTCGCCTTCCCGGACGTAGAAGTAGTCCTTGCATTCACCGTGCAGCACTTCCCGGCGCTTGCCTCCCTCGGCTGCGGCGAGCATGTCTGTCCCGTCCAGCCCGTCCGGCGCCTCGACGCCGGTGATAGCCGCTATCGTCGGCAGGACATCCGCGAGGCATACGAGCGTGTCCGACACCAGCCCGCGGCGCGGGTCATCGATCGCACCGTGCCCGCCCGGCGGCTTGATCAGCATGGGCACGTGTGCCGCGCCTTCCAAGCCTACGCTCTTGGCGCCCATCTGATGATCCCCCAGCATCTCGCCATGGTCGGCGGTAAAGATGATCCACGTGTTCTCAAGCATGTCCATCTCCCTGAGCCGCGAGAAAAGGATCCCGAGATTGTAGTCAACCTGGGTTATGCAGGCGTAGTATGCACGCCTCACATCTGTCATCAGCGTCTCGTCGAAGCGGTGGCACATGTTCAGGTAGAACGAAGAGACCAGGAAGCCGGGAGGAATGTCCTCGAGCGACGACGACCAGTCGCCGCGGATCGGCGCGGGGACCGGTCGGTCGCGGTACATCTCCCAATAGCTGCGACACGGATCGAGCGGGGGATGCGGCTTGGCGAAGCTCGTCCAAAGGAAAAACGGCCGCGAGTCGTCGCGTGTCTCCAGGAAATCCACCGACCGGCCGACGGTCCAGTGCGTGAGGCTGTTTGTTTCATCGACCGTGCTTACACCGGGCTCCATCACGTTCTGGCCCAGACCGTGGTCCATCGGAACGCCTTTCTCCGGGTGTGCCGCCATGTAGCGGTAGTAGTCCTCAAGGATCTCCATGTGCTCGAAGCCGTGATTGCAGCGGCGGGGGTGGAAGTGCATCTTCCCCTGCGCCCGCGTCTGGTAGCCGGCACGCGTGAGAATGCCGGGCAGGCTCCGCTCCGCATCGATTACACGCTTGCCCCCGTTGCTCACCAGTCCGATGGTGTGCCCGTGCTTCCCCATCATGATCGTCGCGCGTGCAGGGACGCAAATCGGACAATCGGTATAGGCGTTGCTGAAGCGAACCCCGTTGTCCGCCAGCCAGTTAAGGTTCGGTGTGCGGATATGCGGGTTGCCCGCCGCGTTTATGGTGTCAAAGCGCTGTTGGTCGGTCGTGATCAACAGTACGTTCGGTCTATCAGTCATGTTCCTTCTCCAATGTCAGGCCAGTTCAAGGCCTATCAATATCGGGCAACTCGCGCCCTTCTACCAGCCTATTTTGGGTTTCTCTTTTTGGTTTGAGCCTGCCCGGGCCTTCTGTCGTCATCACCCGACCTCAATCAAAGAGAACCATCTCGTTCGTAAAGTATGTCGCATTCCAGGGCGGCCTCTCGCGAAGGGGGCCGCACCGGCCATCGTGCAACGTGAGTTGCCGAGATACGTGCAGACCTTGTCCCCCGTAGAACGGCCTTCCAAGGCCGTTCATTCTGCCCACCGCGCAGATGCGCCGGACAGGAACCCCGCGCCACGCCAGACATCCCACCCGTAGAACGGCCTTCCAAGGCCGTTCACCCCCCGCGCGAAGCGGCCTGATCCCTCTTCGCCCGCCGGACCAGCGCCTCGGGCAGAGGCTTGTCGTTCTGGAATCCCATCCGCATCTGCCGGACCGCCGGGTGCTGGCCTTCCATCGGTTCATCCAGCGTCGAGGGAAGCACGACGTTGTCCGGGTATGTTCGGTCGCGTCATCCAACGGTCAGTCGGCCGGGTCTTCGTTCACAACGGTGGCGCCCATGCCGCGCAGCTCCGCCACCCAGCCGGCAATGGTCTCCTTGTCGGGCATTTCGGCGTCCGGCCGCCTCCCGCCGTCGAGCCCGAACCGTTCCACCTTGCTCTCGCCGAGCTTGTGGTACGGCAGTATCTCGGCGCCCATGATCTTCGGCAGCTCGGCCAGGATGTTCGCGATCCCGCGGAAATGGTCGGTGCGATCGTTTATGCCGGGTACGATCGGACAGCGCAACAGTATCTGCTTCCCGAGGTCGTGCAGGTTCCTGAGGTTCGCCACAATCCGTTCGTTGCTCACACCGCATGAGTCCACGTGCCGTTTGGGGTCGCTCTCCTTCCAATCGTACAGGAACAAGTCAACATGCCGGGCCGCTCTTTCGAGGTCCGCGTAGTCGCAGTGACCGCAGGTCTCCATTGCACAGTGCAGGCCGGCCCCCTTCGCCGCGGCAAGCAGCGCCTCGGAGAAATCCACCTGCAGCATCGGCTCCCCGCCGGACAGGGTCATCCCACCCCCGGAAGTCTCGTAGAACGGCTGGTCCCGCATGACTTCCTCCAGGACCTCGTCCACTGTCGCTTTCCGGCCGGCCATTTCCAGCGCGCCCGAGTAGCACTCCTTCGTGCACAGTCCGCAAGCGACACAGGCGTCACGGTCGAGCACGTGCTTCCCGTCCACCATCTTGTGCGCTTCGTTCGGACAGACCCGGAAACAGTACCCGCACCCGATGCACTTGTCGGGAAGGAACGAGAGCTGCTTCGCCGAGGACATGCTTTCGGGATTGTGGCACCACAGACACCGCAACGGGCAACCCTTCATGAACACGGTTGTGCGAATGCCCGGTCCGTCGTGGATCGAGAAGCGCTGGACCTCGAATATCCTGCCCTCTATCTCTTTGTGTGCCATAGACTGCGCCATTCCTGGTCGCCACGGGCTACCCCTGCATCCCCGACGCTTCGTCCAGCCGTTTCATGTCATCTTCGTCAAGCGCCACGTCGAGCGCGCCAAGATCCTCCTCCAGCTGCTCGATGCTGCTGGTGGCGAAAAGCGGAATGACAACGGGGTCACAGTGCATCATCCACGCCAGCACCACCTGGTTCGCGGTCACGCCCTTCTCATCCGCAACGGCCTTCAGCGCGGCCAACCGCGCATCCGAATCGGCTCCCGCATACATCCCCGTAACCGACCTGTCGTCCCGCACGTATGCCCCCTTCAGGAGGGGCGAGTATGCTATGACGGTGAGGCTCTTCTCACGGCACATGTCCATGAAGTAGGGATACGCCGGCGGCCACACGCCCACGTCCACTCCGTGCACGGGCCGCAGGTATGTATGCTTCTGCTGAACGCACTGGAACCGCGCCCAGCTGTTCGCCGCGCTCCGGTTCAGGGCGTCCGCAAGGCGCCAGGCCACGTAGTTGCTGGCGCCGATGTAGCGGACCTTGCCCGCTTTCACCAGTCGATCGAACGCCTCGATCGATTCGTCGAGCGGGGTGGCCTTGTCGTCGTGGTGCGCGTAGTAAAGATCGATCGTGTCTATTCCCATCCGCTTGAGGCTCTTCTCGCACTCGGATTCGATCTGCGCGGCGCTCAACCCTCTTTCCACGCCCGGATCATCTTCCGTGCCCGGATACGCGAAAGCGACTTTTGTAGCGATAAACAGCTCGTCCCTGTTCTTCCGCTCGGCCATCCAACGACCAAGCAGCGATTCGCTCTCTCCGCCATGGCCTCCTTCGACCCAGTGCGAATAGGCATTCGCGGTGTCCAGGAACGTGCCCCCGGCCTCAACGTACCGGTCCAGCAGCCGTCGTGACGTTTCCTCGTCCTGCTTTGTTCCGAAGTACATTGTCCCAAAGCACATCGCGGCCACATCGGTACCTGTATCTCCAAGCGGTACTGTCTTCATATCGGTCTCCTCAGTGTCGGAAGACGATTACGGCTCACGATCGGGCCCGCCAGACCCTCGTCTTCCGTAATCGTCGCCCGTCATCGTCCATCGTTCCCCGTCTCATCTGTTTTCATCGAACTTTTGACAGAAGCGTTTGCCCGGCGCTCAATATCCGCGCCCTGCCCAGCGTGGTCTCGCCCGCGCCGGCAACCCGCAGGGCCGCCAGCCGCAATCCACCGTGCAGAACCTTCAGTTCCACGGTCAAGCCCTTACGCGTCTTCTTCTGCCGGAACGTGCCCCAGGCGTAGCCGTTCGACCAGAACCATTCTGCAGGCCTGGCGGCAAGCGCAAACTCCATCACGCCGGTCACCGCCGAATAGTGAAAGCCCGTAAGCGCCGGGACCGCGGCCCAGCTCGCCATGGCGCGGGCGTAGTGATGACCGCACTCGGCTTCGTCAAACGGGCTTCGCTTCCTCCCGTCGTACCGGTCTCTGACATCTTCCATGCATTTCAATCCGTTCTTCGTCTGTCCCTCGTAGAGCATTCCCACTGCCGCGGTATACTCGAAGCCGGTCATGACCTCGCGGAAATAGGGGAACGGGTTCTTCGGCCGGTCGTTCGGATAGCTCGCCATCAACAGCGCCGATTCCTTGCCGACCACGTAGCTCCGCATGTTGTTGAAATGCCCCGTGAAATCGGTCTTCCTGTTGTACTTCCAGATACTGCGCAACGACTTCCGAACGTTTGCCCGCTTCACGAGGTAGCCCAGGCCGCAGACGTGGGCCATATACTGGCCAACAAGCTGGTCCACCAGGCAACCGGGCCCAAGCTGGTAATCCGGCTTGCGCACGTCATCCGCGCCCATGCTGACGATGAGGCTGTCCAGGATACTCGCCTTGCTCTTCGCCGGACGGATCTCGTGCTCGTAGTACTCGCCGTTGAACAGGTTCGCGTCAATCCACCTGCTGCCACGCTTGAAGAGCTCGCGGCACGTCGCGGCGAACTCGTCCTCTCCCATGTATGCCGCCATTTCCTCCGCCGCACGCAGGGCGCCCAGGTACCAGATGCCCATCTGCGGGTTGGGACCGTAGTACTCGACATCCATTGTGTTGTGCTGACACCCTTCCATCACCCCGTCTCGATCGGCATCCCAGCCGCCCTTCAGCCAGCAAAACTCGAGCGACTTCCTGACTTTCGGCCAGAGCCGACGCAGCATGGCGTCGTCCCCCGACAGGTGCCAGTCGCGGTACATCTTCATCACGCAACCCATCTGCCCGTCGGCGGCGGCTCGCCTGCCTTCCTGTGCACGCTTCAGCGGCAGGTGCACGCGGAAACTCATCATTCCGTCCCTGCCCGTCGCATGACCGAACTCCACTTCCCGCATCGTCATGGCCAGATCGCCGAACAGGAACGCCGTCGCCTGCTCGTAGTTCCAAACGTGCGTGCACGACCCGAGACAGCAGCCCGTGCAGTCGCAGCAACCTTCCCACCCGTAGAACCGGCCGTCCGGTGTTCTGAAGCACGTCTGTGTCCGCAGCGTGCTGACGTTGAACAGCGCCGCCTCCTTGACAGCCCGCGGGAGGTCGCTGCCGCAAAAACTGCCGACAAAACGGACGGTGTCGGACTCCAGCCTTTCCAGGCCGGCCGCCACTGCTTCCGCCACGTGCCATGCGTCCCGGTACTGTTCCGTGTAGTAGTTGCCGATGCGATCGTCCCGTTTCCCACCGTGCCTCGGAGTCCACGTTATCCGGTTCGGAAAATGCCACGTGAGAAGAAAGGTGATCCTCTTGCTCTTCCGCGGACCCAGCGTGGTACTGACTGACAGCGACCCGATCGGCGAGTCCTCGCCCGTGTTCCGCCGAGGATCGAGCATGCCGTCGTCACTGAAGTCGTCCCAGAAATCCAGGGGCGATTCGCCCCAGCGCACCTCTCTGCGCCACGCGGTTCGACTGCTGATCCCACTGCCCGCCGTCGTTGTGAGCGCCATGGTCCCCCACTGCGGTGCCGATGAATCGACCCCTTTCGAATCCATGAGGACGCCCCGCACTCCTTTCCCTTCCCGAAACCTGTTCCGGTTCTTCTTCGCGCCAACGGGGTAGTTCTTTCCCACCCGCCCCGGGGCGGTTTCCGAACCGTCCATCCCGATGAAGTTCGGCATGCTGCCGCAGACCGATACCTTGACGCTACGTCGCGTGCGGTTCGTCAAGACGAACCGCAGCACCGCCACCGGAATGCCGCTCGAATCCGCGTCCCCGGGCACCAGCGGGTTGAAGGCTTCGATCCTGGCATCGACGGGCACGGCCTTGTCCGAGAGCAGCACCTGGCCGAAAGGATAGGCCGCTGCAAACTCGCACTTCTCGAAGCGGGGCAGCCCGTGATTCACCGCGCTGCTCCCGCTCTGCCCCTCGCAGTCGCACGCCTCAAGCGGACCCTCCAGTGCACGTGTAACCGAGTCGCCCCCGGCCGGGCTGGCGTAAAGGGCGAAAAACGGCCCCGCGCCGCGTGCGAACCGCGGCGTGAATCCCTTGGCCGGCCGGTTCATGATCTCCCAGTCACGCAGGTCGCCGCGCCCGCCGAGAGATACCGTGCCGGTCCCGATGCCGCCCAGCGGCAGGGCTATTCGGGCTAGATGATCCTGGTCGTAGCTTCTTAGTACAGGCCAGTCCTTGTTTGTGTTCATGCTTCTCGGAACGCTCACAGTTCCCCTCCATCCCTCTCGGTCGGTTCACTTCAGCGTAATTTCGACCCGCACTTCCGTACCCGGCCGAACGGGTAACGGCGACGTCGGGTCACAATCCTCCCCGTCCACGCGCAGCCGTTCTATCCTGTTCCCTTTAATGCTCCCACGTATATAGCTCACGTTGTACACGGTGTCGCGGTAACGCCTGCGGACCGCCGGCCGCCTCACGGCGGACGGCAGACACGGTTTCATTACCAGGCCGTCGTAAGTCCGTCTCAGCCCGAGCATATACTCGATCACAGCCTGGTGCAACCAGGCACCCGACCCTGTGCTCCAGCCGAACTGCGCCTTGCCGGGATCGTTGCGGTGCGCGGGACCGCCGTAGCCGTTTGAGAGCTGGTAGAGCATAACGGACCTGCTCGGATTCTTCGGATTGAACGGCATTATGCGCGTCACGACGTCATAGCCCTCGTCCGCCATGCCGTGCCCGAAGAGCCCCACCGCGAGGAACGCGTTCCCGTGCGTATACACGCTGCCGTTCTCGCTGCAGCCCGGTTCCAGGCATGAGAGCCTGCCGATATTCTCGTCCATTTCCGTGTAGGTCGGGTGTAAGAGCATGTACCCGTAGGCCGTCCGGAGATGCCTGCGGATGCTCTTGAGCATCGGTTTCACACGGTCCGGGGTGACGGTCTTAGACATCAGCGCCCACGATTGGGTATTCAGGAATATCCGTCCCTGCCGACAGGCCTTCGATCCCAGCATTCCGCCGCCATCGTCAAAGGCCCGGATATACCATCCGCCGTCCCAGCAATGCTTGTTGAGCGCGTGGGCTACCGCGTCGTAGTACTTCGTATACGTCTGCGCGGCGCCGGTGTCGCCGAGATAAGCCGACAGCTCCGCCATCTGCAGGCACGACCAACAGAACGCCTGTGACAGCCAAACGCTTTCGCCGCGTCCTTCCCTGCCCACGTGCGTCAGCGAGTCGTTCCAGTCGCCTTCGTGCATCAGGCACAGCCCGTGCGCGCCCCTGTTCTTCCACAGCGCCTCCATCGCGCGAACGAGATGCGACATCACCGTGTTCGGCGGCCCATCGAGCAGCGGCGAACGCTGCTCGAGAAAATCCATGCAGCCATACTCCTTGAGATACTCGGTCACGCCGCCTATGAGCCATACGCACGAATCAGCGTATTTCATGCCCGAGTCCTCGTGCACCGCGGGGAACGACCGCACCGCGTAGCCGCTCGTATGCTGGTGAGACAACGCCTGCTCCAGGCGCGCCGTCACTTCCGGCCGCATGCCCAACATGAGCGCGCCCTGGCTCTGCTGCAGAATGTCCCTGAACCCGAGCATGCCCCAGCGCCCGCTGGTGACACCCCACTTGATCAACAGTGGGATCCAGCGGTTCACCAGGGCGCCGAGCCTGTAGTCCGGCAGCCTGGCCGACACGTTCGAGAACAGCTCCTCGTGCTTCGCCAGCGTGTAGACAAGCGTCTCGTCCACCGCCTGTCCCCGGTCGGACAGGTACGTGCCGTGATAATCGGCAGCGTCATGCTCCAACCGGCTCACATCGGCCGCGCCCACGACGTAGTCGTTCCGCCACCCGCGTCGCGCCTCGAGCTTCACCCGGTGGTGGAGCACGCCCGCCACCCGGTCGCGGCTCGCGATCGAGCCGGAGCACCTGCCCTTCTCCAGCGCCCGCGGGTTGGCCAACGTCCTGAACTGGCCCATGAACGCGTTCATGTCGCCGTCGACAGATGCGGGCTTGCAATGCGAAAGGAACACCGCGCCGAAGTACGGGTTCGGCATATCCATCGCCACCTTCCTCGCGGCCACACCGTGCGGTTTCTCCAGGATACAGCTGGACAGATACGACTGGTGCCCGTAGAGCGGCGCCGAGCTCTCGAGCGATAGCTCGGCCATGGCAAAGACCGACAGCCGGCGCTCACGTCTCCCCATGTTCTCCAGCGTCAGCGTCCACACTTCCACCGGATCGTCGTTCGCCGGAACGAACAGCCGCCACACCGCCAGTATTCCGTTCGTCCGGTTGCTCACGCTCGACACGCCGGGACTGTGCCGGCACTCATACGAATCGTGCCGCCGGCACAGCGGGTAGTACCCCACGTTCCAGCATGCGCCGGTCTCGTCGTCGCGGAGGTAGACCAGCCTGCTGTTCGTGTTGTAGGCCGGCTCCGAGGTGCCGGCAACGATATCGGTGGCGTAGCCCCTTGGATCAGTGTACTTGGAGAAACCGTTCCCGGTCTGGTGCACGCAGGCGAAGTAGCGATCATTGAAGAGGAAGTTCTCCTGGGGGCGCGCCGCAACCGGGGTATCGATGACAAAGTCACCGGACGCTCTCTCGATCTTTCCCGGTCCCGCCATGCCTTACCCCAACGCTGCTTCGTGGGCCGCGGCGCGTTTTCTGTCCTTCTCCGCAATTGCCGCGATCGTCTCCCCGAACTTCCGTGCCAGCTCCATGAAATCACGGCGGTTCGCTTTGTCGGCCTCCACGCAGAGCGCCTCGTGAAGACCCGAGCGGCCGTATATGGCGCCGTGGAGCCCGCACGCCATGCCCGCGATGGAGTCGCAGTCACGGCCGTAGCATACGCCGGCACGCAGTGTTCTCATGAAATCACCGGCGCCGTACTTCAGCGCGGCCAATGCCACGGGCAGTTCTTCTATCGACGCAAGGCGTGACGGGCGGCCGATATCGCTGGCCGCTGCCAGGGCCAACGGTTGGTCGTCCGGAACGTGTCCTTCCCTCTGATCGAACGGAGCCACGGCCGTGCGCACCCGCAGTACAAAAGTGTCCAGGTCGTCCCCGGGATCCACCGCTCCCACTGCGGCAACCGTCGCGCCATGCGTCCCGTCGCGTGACAGCCGTTCCGCGGCCGTCACGGCATCCTCTATCGTGGCGCCGGCCCCGAACGCCGCGGCGGCGGCCGCCGCCATCACGGCGCCAGCCTCTACGGCGAACGATTCGTTGTGGGCCAGGCCGATCGCCGCGGCTTCCTGGTATGCTCCCTCGGGGTCCCCCGCGTTCACGGCACCGGCCGGTATCGTCCACATCGCCACGCCACAGTTGACACAGTTGCCTACGCCCGCGCTGCGCGGGTCGGCGTTGCCCATCGCCAACCGCATCCAGGGATACTTCTCCGGGTGCCACAGACGGTCGAACAGGCTCATCTCCTTCCCGCGCTCCGGCACCCAGACCTGTTCGCCCTGGACATGCGGAAGCATGCGCTCCGCGTAGCCATAGGCGTCCAGGTGGTCACCCGCGTCCATGTAGGCGAAAATCAGCGCCTCGGCCATCAGCGTATCGTCGGTGATCCGCCCCGCCCCCTTGCCCAAGGCGGGATCGTCCCCGTGTGTCGGCGGCAGGAACGACGTGAAATCATGGTCGCCAAACTGTTCCTTGATCCGGTCCGATGACCAACCCTCGACCGGCGCCCCCATCCCATCACCTATCGCCTGGCCATATAGCGACCCCGCGAGTTTGTCCAAAAAGTCTGCCATGGCAGCTCCTTCCCTCCCCCAATGCCTGCGCTCGGCAATCGCAGGCCACTCCTGCGGCGGACCCATGCCCGCGGCAAAACCATTTCGCCTACCACAGATCCCAACCCAACACAAGCCCAACAGCGCGTGGAAGCCGGGTGCTGCGGGTGCGTTGCCGGGACGGCTATTCCGAGGTCCCCTCGACCACCGGAAGGTAAATGAGGAAGGTGCTGCCATGGCCGACGCGGCTGATGACGTCTATGCAGCCATGGTGCTGCTGCACGATGTTGTAGACCGTCGACAGGCCCAGGCCAACGTTCTCCCGCTTCTCCTTGGTCGTGAAGAAAGGCTCGAATATCCGGGACACCGTCTCCTGGTCCATTCCCCTGCCGGTATCCTCCACCGAGAGCACCGCGAAGTCACCCTCGTGCCTGTCCTTCTTGTGGATACCGGCCTGGAGGACATCTTTCTCGTAGTCCGTCAGGTCGGCGTGCGCGACCCCGATGGTCAGCCGGCCTCTCCCGTCCATGGCTTCCGAAGCATTCACCGCCATATGCAGGATGGCCTGCTCGATGCGATCGTGGTCCAGCATCACTTCGCCGCCGTTCTTGTCCGCTTCCACCACGATTTCGACGTCGGCGGCCAGGCTGCTCGCAAGAAACTGGCGGATGCCCACGATACCCTTGCTCAGCGGCATCCGCCGCAGACGCAAGGAGCCTGGTGTGGCGAACGAAAGGAGCTCAGTGGTCAGGTACGACAGACGGCCCACGGTATCAATCACGTCATCCATCAGGTGCTTCTCGCTGGCCTCGTCAATGCTGCCGTCCTTCACCATCTGCGCACTTCCCAGGATCGTGGTGAGTGAGTTGGCGAAGGTATGCGCGACTTTGCGTGAGAGCTGTCCCACCGCCGCCATCTTCTGCGAGTGCAGCATGCGCCGTTCACTGTCAGCGATGCTGTCAACGGCATCGAAGTGCTTCCTCTCCAACTGGATCAACGTTGCCAGCAGGGCCATCGAGACAGGCGCATTCAGCAGGATGAGCGCTGTACCCGCGAGACCAAACTCTTGCGTTCCGCTCGGCAGATACATCATGACGAACGCGAAGATCGACACGTTCGTGGCACAGCCCGTTAGCAGGCTGGCAACCAGCACGTGGGACAGTCTCAGAGCGGCGTATCGTCTCCGCAGCGACAGGTTGCACAGGGAGCCGAAAACGGCGGCGAGAACAATCTCGAGCACGCCGGGAACCATTCCGGGACCGGCCACGTAGATCCTGTAGGCGCACGGCAGAATGATGCTCGCCATGGCCGCCCACGGACCGGCCAGGAGCGCGCCCGCGCCGATCACACCCGCGCGACAGTCAAAGATCATTCCCTGCGGCGTCTCTACGGCGGCCAGCATCGCAACCACCGCCATCACTCCGAAGAGGAGTCCGATTTCCCAGAACGCGGTCTTGCGTTGACGTTTCTCCGATACGTCCCGCATCAGGGCGCAGAGCGTGACGAACCCAAGCAGAACGAACAGGTTCACCACCGCGTCCTTGAGGAATTGGGACAGGTCCATCTGCTCACCTCGCCAATCGTGCTTAATTGCGATACCGTTGGATTATACCGTGGTCCGGCGGACGGTCGAGGACGTTTTTGCCCGGACTATGGACAACGACAACGCCGTCGGCTATATTCCCGCACTGCCATGCCACTAATCCAGGTAACAGACCTTGAGAAGCACTTCACCATCACCAAGCGCCGGCACGGGGTGGCTGGAGCGCTCAAAGCGCTGATCGCTCCGGAACGTGAAACGGTTCGCGCCCTTGACGGCGTTTCATTCTCCGTGGATCCGGGCGAGATTCTCGGGTATATCGGGCCGAACGGAGCCGGGAAATCGACAACGATCAAGGTCCTGACCGGCATCCTGACCCCGACCGCCGGCGAGGCGCTGGTGGATGGCTGCAGGCCATACGAGAACCGCCAGGAGAACGCGAAGAAGATCGGCTTCGTTTTCGGACAGCGCTCCCGCCTGTGGTGGCTCCTGCCCGCCTACGATTCGCTGGAATACACGCGTTCCGTCTACTCCATCCCGGACGACGTTTTCAAGAGGAACATGCAGTACTGCAAAGAGACCCTGGGACTCGGCCGGCTACTCGACAAGCCTGTGCGGGTTCTCAGCCTTGGCGAGCGAATGCGTGTCGAGATAGCCATGGCCATGCTGCACAGCCCCAAGATCCTGTATCTTGACGAACCGACCGTGGGCCTGGACGTCGTCGGCAAGTGCGAGCTTCGTGACATGATCAAGAACATCAACCGCCAGTACGGGATAACCGTGATCCTGGCGACACACGATGTAATGGATATCGAGAAGCTCTGCAGCCGTGTTATCATAATAGACCGCGGCAGGCTCGTGTGGGAAGGCGACCTCGGCGCACTCCGCAAGGCCAAGGGCAACACGCGCGTTATTGTGGTCGATTTCGCTTCGGAGGTCGAGCCGCTGCAAATGCCCGGCCTGGTTCCGGCATCCACCGAGGGCCAGAAGCATGTCTACGAGATAGATGCGGATACCGTTGACGTGGACACGGTGCTGCAGGCCCTGGCACAAGCCGGCCAGGTGCTCGATCTCAGCATCGCCGCGCCGGATATCGAGGGAGTAATCCGGGAGATCTACACCGAGGGATCGTTGCCGTGAAATACCTGGCGGCCACTCTACGACTCCAGTTTCGGACCACGCTTACCTTCCGGTTCGACCTCGCGGTAACGGTCCTGCGAAACGTACTGACGGTTTGCTGCCTGTTCGCCTTGTGGACGGCACTGTTCACCGGCCGTACGGCCGTTGCCGGGATCGACAAGAACACGATGATTCTCTACGCGGTGGCCAGCACAATCCTCGGCGTGTTCCTCTCGATGCGTGTCGAGAACAACATGGCGGAAAGCATCCACAAGGGCAACATCGCTCTCATGCTGGCCCGGCCAATCGCCTATCCGCTTTCGCTCTTCATGGACGCCGTCGCGAACACCATCGTTAACGCGGTCACGCGCATATTCCCCTACCTCATCGCCGCTGTGATCGGGTTCTGCCTGGCGGAGTGCGCGGGCATGCGCATCACCGGCTGGCTGGTCATCAGCATCGCTCTCAGCTACATTCTCATGTTCCTCTACCAGGTGCTTTTCGGCTCGCTCGTCTTCTGGACAATGGACATTGCCGGCCTGATCGAGTACCGCGATGTCGTCATGATGCTTTTCTCCGGCGCAATCGTTCCGCTGTATTTCTTCCCCGACTGGCTGTTCAGGATGGCGATGTTCCTTCCCTTCCAGGCCATCTACCACACGCCGCTGTCCATCATGATAGGCAGGATCGATGGTTCGGATGCCGCCATGGCGGTGGGACTCCAGCTCGCCTGGATCGTGGTCCTGTCGCTCATAGCGCGCCTGGTGTGGCGCCGCGCGGTAAGGAGGGTGATAGTCCATGGCGGATGAATTCAGAGTCGGCCCGGTCAGGTTCTACCTGCACACGCTGACGCTGCTGATACGCCAGCGCATGGCCTTCCGCGTGAACTACTACCTCATGACCCTCTCGGTGCTCATCAAGGAGGCCGCCGCAATTGCGCTCATAGGGGTGATACTCCAGAAGTTCCATGCCGTGGCAGGCTGGACCATCTGGGAGATAGGCGTGCTCTACTCGCTGATGGCCTTCGCGAATCGCGGCTTCTACACGTTCTGCGCAGGCGTACTGCGGATCGGGCACATGGTCGAGTCAGGGGAGCTCGACCAGTTCCTTGTCACGCCCCGCAATCCGCTCTTCCTCGTAAGCGCCCGGTACGCCTGCGCATGGCGTATGCTTTACAACTGCGCGACGCTCCTGATCCTGGCCTTCTGCAGCTCGAAGGCGGGCGTTGAGTTCTCTCCTGGCAACATAGCTCTCTTCGCTGTCTTCGCGGTCAGCGCCGTTGCGATCCACTTCGCGATATACCTGGTACTCGCGACCGTCGCACTCTGGACGTTCCGCGTGAGCGCCATGCAGGAGTTGCTATACCAGGTCATCTTCGAGTACCTGCGCTATCCCATACAGATATACGGCGTCGTGGGCGCTTTCCTCCTGACGTGGCTCATCCCCCTGGCATTCATCAACTACTACCCCGCGGCAACGCTCCTGGCCAAGACGAATGACGTCTTCATCGGTCCCTCGCTCGGATACGCCGCGCCCCTTGTCGCGGCGCTTCTCCTCTTCGCCGCGTACAGGTTCTGGAATTTCGGCCTGGCGTACTACAAATCGTCGGGAACGTAGCCCCCTATCTCCGGACAGTCGTTTCGTAGCGGACACCGTCCGGGACGGGCACGGGCACATCAACCGTGATTCCATGTTCGCCCTTCGTGATTTCGCTGCTGTCAACCGCAAGAAATGCGGTGTAGCGGCACAGGAGACTGTGCTCCTTTGATGTTCTCAGTATTTCCGCCTTCAGCTCATCGCACGGACCGGCGATTTCCCGGTTCGAGAAATCCTTGATCTTCCAACGGGCCCATAGACTCGTGATGCCGGCGTGCCCGATGCCGGCGTCGTCGAGATCCACGTCGATGGAGTGCGACCGCCGCCTACCCCCCCCCCCCCCCCCAAAACCGGACCCCAAAAAGACCCCCGCCCGGCCCGTAACGCGTACCGACTTCCTGCCGCCCCCCTCGAACCGGCCGGTGACCAGGACCGGCCGACCAACGAACACGTCCGGAATCGTGCGCGGATAGACCTCGCTGACCTTCATGTCGCCCCAGTCGATCCGGACATTGGTGAGCGCCGGATGCGCGATCCTTTCATAGAACTGGTCCGCCTTCTTTCCACCGCTCTCGTCGAGTCCGACATACGCGACTGCCCCCTTGCCAAAGGACGCCATGCGCTCTATCAGGTAACGGTTAACGGAATTCCCGACGCCGAAGCTGAATATTCGGGCCGTCCCGAGCCGCGGCTTGATCGCCGCCAGTATCTCGGCCTCGTTCCCGATGTAGCCGTCGGTCATGAAAGAAACGACTCTCAGCCGGTGCGGGTCGTGGGGAAAGTCCAACGCCGCCTTGATGCCCTCGAGCATCTGGGTCCCCCCTTGTCCACGCAGAGCCCTGACATAGTCCTGCGCCTTTCGTATGTTCTCCGGCGTTGCCGGCATCGGTGCCTTCGCGAGGCTGGATGCGGACTCGGAGAAGCGCATAACCCGGAAGGTGTCGCTCTTGTCAAGGTTCTCCAGGCACCTCGACACTGCCTGCTTGGCCTTTGCGATCGGGGGCCCCGACATGGAACCCGAGCAATCCAGCACGAACACCATTTCCCTGGGCATCCTGGGTACATCGGCCGGGCGTCCCGGTGGCTGCAGTACAAGCGCAAACGTGTTTCCACCCTTCCCCCTGTTCACCATGATCGCCGATTTCAGATTCTTGCCCGCGACCTCGTAACGCAGCACGAAGTCCTTGTTCGGTATGATCCCCTTCCTTTTCAGGTTGACTCTAACCTTCGAATCGCTCACCCGGCGTACCGTCACCGGATGTGACCTGCTGTGGACTTTCTCTATTTTCACTCCCGCGTCAATTTCGAGAGCCAGCGCGATATCATGGCCGCTCCTCTCGTCAGGAGCGAGGTAGGTGACCTCCGTTGGCTGCCCGGATGCTCCTCGGCTCCCCCTTGCGACAGCGCCGATCCCGTCAATCTCCCCGGGCGGGTTGTACCTGGGACCAACGACCATGGGAAAGACGAACTCGTACTCGCCGTCGTGGTACTTCAGCGGACTGAAATACGATATGTTGATGTCGATTCGCTTCCCGGGTTCGATGTTCGCAACCTTCTGCGTGAAGATGTTCGGTCGTTCCTGCGTGAGCAGTGCCGCACGGTACCCCTGTGCCTTCGCTGCCCTGTAGGCCTTACGTGCTTCCTCTTTCTCCCTGATCAACCCGCGGATGCGTCTGTCGCCGACGGTCATGACAAATTCCGTCACCGCAGAGCTCTCCGGAAGCGGGAATACATATACCGCCTCTATTTTCGTGTCGTAGGGGTTATGGTACTGCTGGGTCACGTCCACGGAGGAAATGAAGGCGGATACCCTCGCCGCCACATGAGTGTGCTTGAGCGGCAGAGAAAGGTCCACGCCTTCCACTTTTGTGCGCAATTCGCCTTGCGTAGGATCCGTCTTCTTCTTGCGCGCACGCACGTCGGCTTTCTCGATTACCCAAACCTCCTCGTTCATGCCGATCTCCTCCCATGGCTCGGGTATGTGCCCGGCACGTGGAGCGGCCCCGCCGTACCTGCGCCGCGAAGACCCGCGCGAACCGGCACTGCGGCACGCGTAGATCCCGCGCATTATCACGGGGCTCTTGATGATGCCGACCGATTCGGCGCTCCGTGGCGCGGGAGCATACGCCGAGGGTGGCTCCGGGACCGGAACGGTGACAGCCGGTTCGGAAGGATCGACTTCCTCCGCACGAACTTCGGGGGGCAGATCTCGAAGCAACAAACGCTCCGTCGGTGCTTCAGCGCATTTCTCTTCCCGCACCCCGAGAGCCAGGGCCGTGGGTCTGTCCGCTGCACCGGGGCGCATGCATGCGTCCAGAAGACACGCGACAACAACGACCAGCACTACACAGGCAACTACGAGTAACGGTTTCGCGCGCATGTTCCATTCTCCTTCTTTTGACCGGTTTCCTGTGATTTCTACTGACGGAACGCCGTGTCCAGCAGTGGTCTTAGCGAAAGATGGGAGACACGCGTTTGATCTAAGAACAGCGATTCTGCAGGCGTCCATTCCATGGAATGCCGACTGCAAGAGGTGGCACTGGAGACTATGCCCCGCCTTTGATAGCCTTGACGGCGTCGGCGACCCAGCGCTTGACCTGTGCGTCCTTCGTCTCCTGCTGCAGCTTGCGCAGCTTAGGGAGGGCCTCTTTCGATTTGGCTCCGAACACGCCCAGCGAGCGGGCGGCGTAGCGTTGCGCACCGGGCCCCTTGTGATCGAGTGTCCTGATGAGCACCGGTATCGCGGACTCACCGGCGGGACCTATGAGGAACAAAGCGTCGCACAGCCTGGCAACGTGCCATTCCTCGCCGCCCTTCTCGAGCAGCTCCACCAGCGCCGGCACCGCCCACGCGGCGGCCTGCCCTTCGCGCTTCACCGTTTCTATGAGCCATGCCGGATCGCGCGCCTTCACGCGGTCCATCGCAGCCGCCATGTCCGCATCGGACAACTTGACGCCCATCTTCTGGAACATCTCGAGCGCAAGCAGAACATGCGCGGCGTTCTCGGACTTCAGCAGCCGGCGCATCGCGGGCTCCATTCTCTTCCGGGCGGCCGGCGTGCCCGCGCGGATCTGTCTTATCAGGAGGGCCGCCCCGCCGGGCAGATGCGGGTCGTCCAGCGCGTCGACCAGCGATTCGAATGCCGCGAGATACTCCTCCGGGCCCATCCGGCCCAACGCGTCCATCGCCTCCGCCCGCGTCTGCCAGTCGCTGTGCGACAGCGCCTTCTGTACTTCCGGCACAGCCTCCCGCGCGTCGCTCCCGAGCTTGCCCAGGACGCGAAGCGCGTTCGTGCGCTCGTGATAGCTGCCGTTGACAACGAGCTTCCGCACCAGCGGAACAACGTCCCTGCCGACAGACACCAGTGCGTTCCGGCAATTCCGCCGCACCTCGAAGTACTCGTCGCCCAACCCCTTCACCAGCTCCGGCACGACCCCCGCCACCCCTTCGTCCAGCCTGGCCAGCTTCTTGGCGGCGGCAATCCTGTCCGATGCCTCGCCATCGACCAGCACGGCCGCGAGCTCCGGCGCGGAAGGTCCCGCGCCGAAGGCGTATAGAGATTGAGCCAGGATCAAGCCAAACAAAGGTATTGGTGACTTTTGCATTGAGACCCAGCTGCCGGGCCGAAGGCCCAGCCCTACCTGGGGGAAACGAGCCGGTAGGGTTGGCCCTCCGGGCCGACCGTCTTTCCTACGGCTTCAGCGAAAGGCGTCCGTGGCCGAGGCCCCATTCGAGCTGGCCCTCGTTGCCGGCTCCGTCGTTGTCCACCACCGCAACCCTGAAGTTCAGGTACGATCGCTTCTGGGGCTTGGGGCTTCTCGTCCGACCCTCGGCCGGCGGCTCGTCCCACCGGCTAACCACGAAAGTGTACTCGACCGTGTCGTAGGAGCTCATCCGGCTCCTGACACTGTGCACGGGCAGCGGCGGCAGCTCCGCGTTCGGCTGCCTGCGCTCGCAGACCGCCTTGCCGGACTCGGTCATGCCGACGGAGAACGCCAGGCCACCGACGTCCACGGCCAGGAAGTCGCCCCCGTTCCGCGTGTATGGCTCCCAGTAGTCGTCCTTCACCTTGATCTTGAACGCCAGATTCTCGCCGCCCCTTCTCTGGACGTTGACACTTGCCGACAGGTCGTCCGCCCCGTCCCAGCCGCTGCCCGACTTGACGGCGCCGGGAACCCATTGCGCCGCCTTGTCGAGCTTCAGGATAGAACGCGAGCCCGGCTTGTATACAGTCCCAGCCGCCTGGAGCGCCTGGAAGCCGAGCCTGGACGCGCGGTACGCCGCGGCACGGTCGTCCACGCACGCGACCTTCCCGGCCTGGACACGCCGCGAGTCCGCAAACGCGCGCAGACCCGACTCGTCCACGAGCTTGAAGCAGTAGAGCCCGCGTCCGGTCAGCACGCTGCAGTAGCGTCCATCGTACATCCACCGGACCTTTGCCGACCCCTGCCCGGGGTAGGCCAATACGAACCTCCGGCCCGGCTTCCCGTCTTTCAGGTTGAGCTTGTAGAAATCAGCCACCCCAACCCCGGTCTCCACGGTCAGCAGGTAGTCCTTCTGCCAGTGCCATGCCAGGTCACGGTCGCTGGGCATCTTGTATTCCCACTCGATCAATTCCAGGCCCGGGTCCGCCTTCGAAGACTTCGATGATTTCACGCCGAGATCGGCCGAAATGTCGCCGCCCAGGTCATCGATGATATCCCCGTCGTCGACCTCATCCTCCTTCGTCGTCTTGCCGGGCTCCTTCTTCGATATGCTGGCGGCCATGATCTTGACGAGATTGCCTTTCTTCCTGTCGACCCCGTAGGGCGAGCCATGCGCGAAATGAAGCTCCCTGTGCCGCGCATCGGCTATCAGCTGGCCCGTCTCCGGGCTGACCACCTTCTTCATCTCCCAGGTGCGGGTGTCGATGATCCCGAGCAGCGACTTCTTGCCGTCCGGACCGACGAGCGCCCGAGCCGTGACCGGCATGTCGAAGGCGTCCTTCCATATTCGCTTCCCCGTCTGCAGGTCACGCACCGACGCCACGCTGCCGTCGCTTTCCTTCATTATGATGAAGTTTCCGTCGATTCTCGTGGGAACGGCGCCCGACCCGGTGGGAACGGTCCTCGTGATGCGTTTCTGCGCGGGATCCAGCTCGTAGACCCGCCAGTCGTCCCGGGTGGCAGCACCGCGTTCGGCCTCGAACATCTTGGATGCGACGATGTAGAGCTTGTTGCCCGAGCGCGACACCGACAACGGGATCCGTCTCTCCGGTACTTCAGTTCGCCACATCTCCCGGCCCGTTCGCGGGTCGACACCGCTGAGCACGTAGCCGGCCTGCGTCCACATCAGCATCCCGCCGTCGTACTGGTTGAAACAGAGCGTCGGCACGGAACGACTTTCCGAACTCTGCGTCTTTCTCCACAACAGGTCGCCGGTGTAGAGGTCGAGCGCGGTCAGCGGCCCTTCCTGCAACCTGAGGATCAGTATGTCGTCGTACCACGTGACCGTGTCCACCGGCTGTGAGAGCTGCCGCCGCCAGATCGTCTCGCCAAACCCCCTGATACTCAACATCTCCACCTGTCCGCCCGACCACGCCAGGAGAACCCCGCGATTGACCGGAGGAAACGACGTGCCGGAAACGCTCCCTTCCTTCACCCACATCGGCATCGGCCGCACCTTCGCCGGCAGCGGCGGCTCCGTGACAACGCTCCCCAGCTCCTTCCGGTCGCCCAACACCCTGTGTGCCGGCTGCGATGCGCGCAGCCAATGGTCCTGACGCACGTGCAGCAGTCCCGCGTCTGCGGACTCCTTCAGAAGCGCGGTCGCCTGTGCCTTGGCCTTCTCGGGCCGGCCGGCCCGGGACAGCGCCGAAGCCATCAGCATCCGGAAAGTCGCGATGTCTTCCGGCGATGCGCCGGAAGCAACGCTCGGACCGGCCGTAGCGGATACGTCGGGCAGCACCTTTCCCTTCTTCATGGCAAGCATGAGCTTCTCGAACGACCTGTCGGATGCGAGCCGGCCGAAATCGGTCTTGCCCTGTCCGTATACCGTGGCCGTGGAACCGCTCACCGTCACGGCGTACTTGCCCAGCGGGTACATGTAGATCTCTTCCTTCTTCAGCTTCAGCGGCGCCGGGATCGGCTTGAGCGTTCGCAGGTCGTAGCTCACGACCTCGTCCATGCAGCACATCAGCAGCTTGTCGCCGTAGATCCGCGCGTTGGGGAACTGTATGGGTTTGATGTGCGTCTTCGCCACTTCGCGGCCCGTCTTGCCGTCCAGGAGCCTGATCGCCTCGCCGATCATCACCAGCTTGCCGTTCCAGACGCCCGCCACGTACGGCGCGCGCGACGTGCTGGCTTCCCACACGGTCTTCCCCGTCTTCGGGTCGAGCGCGTAGGCGAGGTGCGTCTCGCGCGGCGTCACCACGATCAGCCCGGCCGTGAACTGGGTTGGGCTGACGTGATAGCTCCTTACGAGCGGGTTGTCCGGCGGACGCGGATAGCGGCGCAGCCAGATGATGTCGCCCGTGAGCGGGTGAAGCATCGCAACCACGCCCAGCCCGGTCTGGAAAACGACGCCCGCGGGAGTAACCAGCGGCGGCGCCACCTCGCGCACGCCCCCGCTGCGTCTGCCCACAACCATGTCCGTGGCCAGTACCCGGCTCCAGACCGGGTTGCCGGTCGCCGGGTCAACGGCAGTGGCTCGCACGGTCGGCTCTTCCATGGTCGAGACCGACGCACTGTAGTAGACCATCGCCTGCCCGACAGCCGGATTCGACAACGTCCTTTCCGTGGACCAGAGAACGCGGCCGCTCTTCAGGTCCACCGCACACATCTTGAACTGCTTGGTCCGCCACCGGCCCATTGTGCTCACGGCAACCGGAACGCGGAAGAAACCAGTATCACGATGCACGGTAGGCTCCATCAACGGCAGCTCCATGTTCCCCCGTATCTTGCGGGCCTCCTTCGCGGTGGTGTGCCGCGACCAGAGATGTTTCCCGGTCTTCACATTGTACGCATCGAGCCTGGTGCCCTTGAAGACAACCAGCGTCTCGCCGTGCAGGCACGGCGCGATAGGGACAGGCGAGGTCGGCGTGGGCCCCTCCTTCGTCTTCGCGTAGCCGCAGGGAACCGTGGGCATCAGCGAAAGCTCGGTGACCCATCCCTCCACGAACGGACGCAGCGTCACGGCGGCCTCGCGCGGCCGGCTGCTCACGTCCTTCGCGAGGTAGTCGATGTAGGAACCCAGCCTCACCGGCTTGCCGGCAAGCCGCACGGCCGCCTGTTTCTCTTTCTGCGTAAGGCTTCGCTGGAGATACGCGAGCAGCACCGCATCGTCCGACGCCGCCGCCGCGAGGGCGAGCTCAGCCGCGGTCTGCGGCTTGCGCTCGGCCAGCCAGGCGGCCTTGTACCACGACTTCGCCAGGCCCGCGCTCCCGGAATCGAGCAATCGGCCCGCCTCCGAAACGGCCAGATCGTTGACCATGCCCTTCCCCTGCAACATGCCCCAGGAACGGCGAAGGCTGTCGAGCGGGTCCGACCCGGAGGCCAGCGTTTCTTCTGCCTTCCAGCGGAACAGCTTCCGGATCCGTTCCTGAAGATCACCGGGCATCGCGTCAACCTGCTTCATGAAGAACGCGAAGCTGTCCATCGCAAGCTCGTCCCCGACGGGTACGACCATGTCCCGGAGCTCCTCGACTTTGGCAACGAGCGTCTCCGCCGCCTCGTCCTTCTTGCCGGCGCCGGCCATGTTCTTCACGATCCCTATCGCCTCCTGCGCGCCCATCGCCTCGTGCAGCAGCGCTCCGCCGCTCCTGGTCAGGATCGTCAGCTCGTTCACGTTCCGCATGGGCGAAACGAGCAATGCCTCCTGCAGCGTGTCCTCCTGTTCCAGCACGGATTCGAACACCTTCTTCGCGCTCTCGTAGTCGCCCTTCTTGTCATATAGATCGCCCGCCCACGCGGTAAGAATGCTCTTCAGGTCGCCCGCGGCGCGCGGGGTAACCGCCGTGATCGTCGCCACCCCCTCGTCGTACATGCGAAAGTCCAGGCATATCTCGTAGAATACCCTGGCCCAGGTTTCTTCTACCTTCTTCTGCGCCTTCAGGTACGCGAGACACTTCGGCACGCTGCTGTCGCTCCCTGCAAACTTGCTGTAGGCGATCGTACTCACCACCAGGCGGGGATCCAGGCCCTTGCGCGAGAACAGGTGTTTCTTTATCAGCTCCATCTCGCCGTTCTCGACGAAGCGGTACCGGATGCAGAAATTGGTGAAGACGCTCAACATCTGTTCGTTGTATTTCCCCGACTCCACTTTCTCCCTGAGATAGGTGTAGAGCGCCTCGATGTGCTTGCGCTCCAGCGGATTGGTCCGCACGAACCTGAACGTCCGGTAATGATGCAGCAGCTCTTCGGCGGCCCGGCCGACGTTCGGCAGGTCGTCGGGAAAGGAATTCATGAGGAAGTGCAGGAAGTCGATCCGCGAATCAACGGTGCGCATGACGAACTGGAACTTGCCCTTCCCGCCCTTGCGCATCATGTTGAACCAGATATTGTTCACCCCTTCCCGCACCCGTACCACGTCCTGCCAGTTGTGAGGATAGAACGGACCGATGCGCCACTTGTTGTAGTACATGTGCTTGCCGTTGTAGTCGAGACGCCAGCCGTCCTTGCAGCCGTAGGAGAAGATCGCCCAGCCGTCGGAGGGGGCAATGTACTCGGTGTACATGGCCTCCTTGACACAGCCTTGCTTCGAGCCGGAGGCGTCGGCCACACGCCGGTCATACATGCCGTTCTGGTCCGGCTTCACGAAGGTCCAGCCGTTGGCGGGCTTCGCCTGGTTGAAGTATGTCGAGATGTCTTCCGGGGGCCCGCCACAGTACCAGTACCGGATGTCGTGCACCGCGCGCGTGGGCGAGTAAAGCCACTTCTCCGGCACCACGGTCCTTATACCGCAGGGGTTGGCCTTCTCGGTTTCGGACCATGTCGCCTTCTTCACGAACTGGGCGGCCTGCGCCGGAAGCCCCGCGACACAGGCGATCGCAAGTCCGGCGAGCATCGAGCGGGACAGGCGAAGGTATGGATTTCGCACTCTCATGGCGATTGTCCGACGCTTGACAAATAGCACAATCACTATCCGCGGCTCAAGTAGGGAATGCTGGCATCGATACCGCACCCCGTGTATAATTACGCGCCGTGATCCGCTTCCTAACAGCCTGTTGCACCTGCATCGTGCTCCTGGCCCGGCCCGCGGGCGCCGCACCGATGTTCATCCAGCCCCTGGAAGGCGAACCGTACGTTGACTGGACAATAGTCAACTACGTGGACCTGGACCCGATCAGCCCCGGCATCATGGACTACCGGGGCGGCGGCTTCAGCTACGACGGTCACAACGGAACCGACTTCACGCTGGCGAACTTCGTGGCCATGGACAGCGGTTTCGCGGTATACGCCGCCGCGACCGGGACCGTGATCGAGACGCACGACGGCGAGTTCGACAGGAACAACGCCGAAACGAACGCGCCCTCGAACTATGTGAAGATAGGCCATGGCGCCAACTGCGAGACCTGGTACTGGCATCTCCGCAAGAACTCGATCATCGTCACCAACGGTCAGGTGGTCGCCGCCGGCCAGAAGATCGCCGAAGTCGGCAGCTCCGGCAACTCGACCGACGCACATCTCCACTTCGAGGTCCGGATCGACGGCAACCCCATTGACCCGTTCCTGGCCGGCCTCTGGTTCGATCCGCTTCCCTACGCCGGTGACAGCCCGGGTGTCCTTGATACCGGGATCCACGACCAGGCCCCAACGTTCCCGCAACTCAAGGAGCGCCTAACGAATGACGTGATCATCGCCTTGGACAATCCGCACTTCGTTCACTGGGTCCAGGTACACGGCCTGACGCCGACAAACACGATGTCCTGGCACGTCTACCGGCCCAACGGATCGCGCTACAAGTCATGGACCAACAACCCCGGCGGGCTCGTGCGCTACGGGTGGTACTACGCGGGCTGGGCGCGGCCCGTCAGCGGCTTGTCCCAAACGCTCCCCTGGAGGAGTGTCTTCAAGGTCGACGGTGTCGAGTGGACCGAAGTCGAATTCTACGTCGGCGGCGTCGGGGACACGGATGGCGACGATATAGACGACTTTCTGGAGGTTGCGCCGCTCGAGGTAGGACAGGACGACAGGCTTGTGGACTCCGACGGCGACGGCACATCCAACGCCGGAGAGTTGCTCGCGGGCACAAAGCCCGGCGCCGCCGACTCGCACCCCTGCTTCACCAACTTCGTCCACCGATCAAGCGACGCCGTTGAGCTTTCCTTCGAGTCGGCAGCCGGACGTTTCTATGTGGTGGAATCCTGCACCAACCTGTCTGCCGGGAACTGGGAATACGATCACCCCGTGCCCCGCGTGGCAGGCAACACTTCGTCCAGGGCCGTGGCCGACACCGGCGGCGCGGGGACGAAGTTCTACCGGCTGCAACTGCTGGTCGAACCGTGAGCCAGCCCCCTTGCTTGGCGGGCCTCACACCCCATCCCACGGGTAATGCCATTCCCGGTGTTCAGACGCGTTACCCACTTCCCTGTAGTGCGTGAGGCCGGCCCGCTCTAGATACACCTCCCCGTCGAGAAACTCGTCACCCATTGCATCGAGCCGCGCCTGGAGCTTCGCTTCCAGCTCTGCCTGCAATTCCTTTGCTTCCGGCCTGCCGACCAGGTTCCTCATCTGGTGAGGGTCGGCCTCGTTGTCGAACAACAGCCATGGCCCGTCGGCATCCCGGACATACGTGTGGCGCGCGGTTCGCAGGCCGCGGTAAGCCTTCATGCCGTTCCTGCAGATCTCCGTGAACTCACTGGCAATACTGAGTAGAGCGGCTTCATCACCGGTGGGTTCCCGTTCACCTTTGATAATCGCGGACCAGTCGGTTCCCTCCACGGATTCCGGGATCGGCAGGCCGGCAAGGCTAAGCAGTGTCGGCATGATGTCCGGCGCATCGATGGGCACGGCTATCTCGCGATTGCCCGCGTCACCCAGCTTCGGGTAGCGCAAAAGGAACGGTACAAGGATCGACTCGTCGAACGGGAAGAGCTTGGTGCCCAGTCCCTGGCTCTCCATCATGTCGCCGTGATCTGACGTGAACACCAGGATGGTGTCATCCGCTATTCCGGCCTCGTCAACGGCGTCCAGCACGATCCCCATGCAATCGTCCAGCGCGGCAATGTGCGAGTAGTATCCCCTGAGCCGTTCTACCGCCTTCTCCCGGTGATCTTCGGGCACATTGGGGGGCAACTTTATCTCCGCGTCTTCGTACAGCGCCCTGTACTCAGGCGGTGCGCTATCGAGCGGGAAATGCGGTGGCCCCCAGGAAAGCATCAACATGAACGGCTTCTCACCGTCCGCGTGCGTCCTGATGTACTCCGCGGCGTCACGGCTCTGCCCGAAGGCGTCGTAGCCTTCCCACATGTGCCGCGTGGGGTCGTCGTTGAAGAAATACGGCGACTTGTTGTAGCCGTGACAGCACTCGAAGCCCTTCCAATAGCCGAACCCGAGCTGGTACTCGCGCGGCACGTAGTCACCGCGGCGACTGTACTTGCCGTCGGGACTGCCATAGAGGTGCCATTTGCCTATGTAGCCGGTGTCGTAGCCGCCGTCGTTGAACGCGCGCGCTATCGAGTAGCAGCTCGGGTCCAGCTCCACGTCGTTGATGAAGATCCCGTGCGTCAACGGGTACTGGCCAGTCACCAGGCTCGCGCGGTACGGGCAGCAGACCGAGCAGCCGGACGTCGCGTTGACGAAGTTGACGCTCTGCCGTGACAGCGAGTCGAGCACGGGTGTTCGGCAGTTCTCGTCGCCGGCATAGCCAGTGGCCTGCTTGCGCCACTCGTCCGCAAAAACAAAAACGATATTCGGCTTCTTATCCATTTTGATCACTCTCCCCGTAGCCCGGTTCCCATGTCCCCCGCCGTAGCCTCAGGCGCAGGCTATTTGTCTTCCCATCGCGTCTCAAATACGTACGAACCAGCGGTGACTTCGAGGGTGTTTTCGTCGACAACACTCACACCGTCAGCGTCCCCGGCAGGCTTGCCGCTCTCGGTCACCTTGCCGGCAACCGGACCGGGTATGTGGACGGCCGCCGTCGTGTTCGGCGGCACCACCACCTCCATACGGAGCTTCTTGCCCTTGATTCTCCAGCCGCTCTTCGCAATGCCGTACATGGTCCGCAGCTCGGCCTCCGCGTGTGTCAGCTTACCACCGGGCAGCGGCCGTATCACCAGATGCTTGTAGCCCGGCTTCGCCGGATCCACTCCCAGCCCGGCAACGGTCCTGTAGAGCCATTCGCCAATCGCGCCGTAGGCATAGTGGTTGAACGAATTCATCGCCTTGTCCTGGAAGCCCTTGTCATGCGTCCAGCCGTCCCACCGCTCCCAGATCGTCGTCGCGCCCTGTGTAACGGCGTAGAGCCAGCTCGGCCACTCCTCCTGAGCCAGCAACGCGTACGCGATGTCGGTCTTTCCAAACCGGGTCAGCACGTGAGGCAGGTACGAAGTTCCCACGAATCCGCTCGACAGCTTCATGCCGCGCTTCTCGATATCGCGCACGAGCTCGGCCAACGCCGCTTCGCGGAGACTTTCGGGCAGCAGATCAAAGTGCAGAGCCAGCACGTAGCACGTCTGCGTCTGGCCCGCGACCAGCCCGCCAGGTGTAACAAATCTTTTCTGGAACGCCTTCCGTATCTTCTCGTACTGCTTCTCGTACCTGCTCGCGTCCCTCGCCTTGCCCAGGGCCCGCGCGGCCTGAGCCAGCAGCTGCGTGCTGCGCGCAAAGAAGACCGTGCCGATCAGCTCCTTGTGCGTGCGGCCGGACCATCCCTCGCCGCCGTCCAGGGCCAGCCAATCGCCGAACCCCTGGCTGTAACCGCAGCCGTCCCGGCAGCGCAGGTAATCCCGCGCCGTGCTCGACTGATACGCCACGTAGCGGACCATGCAGTCGTAGTGTTCCTCCAGCGCCCGCAGGTCCCCATACTCTTCGTATATCGTTAGAGCACAAATCGTCGTCGCATCCGCCCAGGCAGGGCCACCGTCGCTGCCCGCAAGGCCCGGCGCCGAAATGGGAACGATAGAAGGTACTGTACCCTCGGGTCCCTCCGCGTCACGGATATCCTGCAGCCACTTGGTGAAGAAGCCGGCCACCTCCATGTTGAAGCATGCCGTGCGGATGAAAACCTGCGCGTCGCCCGTCCATCCCAGCCGTTCATCGCGCTGCGGGCAGTCGGTCGGAACATCCAGGAAGTTCCCCTTCTGTCCCCATCGGATGTTGTGCTGCAGCTGGTTGACCAGCTTGTCCGAGCATTTGAACCGGCCGGTCGACTCCATGTCGGAATGTATCACCACGCCTGTGACGGCGTCCCGCCGCGGCTGCTCCCTGATGCCCTGCAGTTCAACGTAGCGGAACCCGTGGAAGGTGAAGCGCGGCGTCCATTCCTCGACGCCATTGCCGGCCGGCGTGTAGTAGTCGGTCGCGCGGGCCGTCCGGAGGTTCTCCGTGTGCAGCGAGTCGTCGGGATTCATCATCTCGGCATGCCGGATCGTGACGGTTTTCCCGGCCGCGCCCTCGATCTTGAGGCGCACGACCCCGACCATGTTCTGGCCGAGATCGAAAATCCAGCCGTGCCGGCCCTTCCTCGGCTTGGCCACCGGCTTGATCTCCTCGACGCAGCGCATTGCGGGCCCGCGGTATGCCACCAGGTCCATCCCTTCGTCGGGCATGGTCTTCACGGGCAGCCACCCCGAGTCGTCGAACCCCGGCCTGTCCCAGCCCGGCATCTCCAGACGCGCGTCGTATGCTTCGCCCATGATGAGGTCCGCCTCGAGCAGAGGACCGAAGCAAGTCTTCCACGTTCCGTCGCTCAACACCACCTGCTTCGTTCCGTCCTTGAGCTCCACCTCGAGCCGCGCCAGCAGCTTCGGCCGGTCGCCGTGCACCTGCCGGGGCAGCTTCTCGATGTGGCCGCAGTACCAGCCGTCGCCCAGGATCGCGCCCAGCGTGTTGTCCCCCTTCTTCAGCAGCCTGGCCACGTCATACACGTGGTAGCGGACCTGCTTCGGAAAATACGTCCAACCCGGCGCGAGCACATCCTCGCCCACGCGCCGCCCGTTAATGTGGGCTTCGAACACGCCCAGCGCGGTTATGTAGAGGCGTGCGGCGGCCACGGCGCCGTCCAGCGCGATGTCTTTCCGCATGTACGGGACGGGCACCGTCGTGCGCGGCCCGCCGACCAGCGACGAGGCTATCCACTCCGCCTCCCAGTCTTCTCGGTCGAGCAGTCCCATCTCGAACCACGCCGGATCGCTCCAGGGCGATTCCGCCCCGCCCTCGTCCCACGTGCGAACCTGCCAGTAGCACCTCTGTTTCGATGCCGGGGCCGGGCCGCCGTACGGGACATGGACGGACTGATCGCTTTCAACCCGGCCCGAGTCCCACAGCAGGTTGTCACCGGCCTCCAGGTCGCCCGGCCGCCCGGCCGCCCGCACCCGGTAAGCAGTCTGCCGGGCGCCACGCCGCTTGTCTCGCAGCTGCCAGGACAGCCGAGGCTGGGCAACATCAATACCCAGCGGGTTAACACGGTATTCACAGCGAAGTCGTTCGGGTGCTGATACTTTCATCGCCAATTCCTCTGTCTGTAGCGGAATTCGCCCGCTCCGAGCAAAGTCGAGGGGTTGGAATTCCGGTCCGCCTTTGTCGGAATTGCGAGGCAATTCCGCTACACTCTTGTGCTGACAACCGGCCGGTGCACGTAGGCAAGCACCCGGCCCGACATCTTCCCCTCAACGTTTGTCCCCTCGAACTCGCCCTCAAGCTCGGTGGCATTTATCCGCCTCAGCGTAATGCTGCAGCTGCCGCTGTCCTCGCTGTTGGCGAACGTGCCCGGTGTGCGCCGGTACTCCACTTTCATCGAAATGGTCCCGTCCTTCTCGCTGAACTCCGTCATCCTGCCCAGGAGCCCGTTGCCGTGGACCACCTCGTCCCATTTTCCGTTACGGCACATGAAGCCCAGCGTAAGCACGAGCCCACGGTCCTTGACCAGCGAAACGAATACCTGGCCGTTGAGCGGACCGTCTATCGGACCCAGCGGCCCTTCACCCCGTTCCCGGAGCATACGCTCGGAGACCGCACGCCAGTTGAGCCGCTGAAGCGGCCGCATCTCGTCGTGGTGTCGTCTACCGTTGTGCCAGGCATAGAACGTATAGCCGACTATGCCTGGATACCTGCAGACGCGCTCGAACGAGTCGTTCGTCCGCAACAGGCCGCGCAACTCCACGCTGTCGTACCCACCCGCCGGCTCCATCGGATCGCGCACCAGCGGATAGGCATCGGCCAGGTGACACAGCTCACCCATGACGATCGGTGTTTGGGCCCTGCGGTACACCTGGTCGTATCCCTCTACCACCTCGGCCCGGTACCTGTTGAGCGACAGCGTGTCCACCCACTTCACTTCCTCGTCCAGGACCAGCTCACTGGGCGTACCGGCCCATCTGACTCCGATAACCAGGTGATTCGGGTCATGCCTCCTTATGGCCTCCGTCGTCACCTTGAAGTACTGCTCGACCCATATCTTCAGGAAGTCCCTCTCATCCCTGAGGTAGGCTTCCGAGATCAGGCGTTCGCCGTTGATTGTCATCTCGTTTATGCTGAGCCTCGACTTGAGCGCCACACCCCACGCCTTGCCGAGATCCTCGATATTCGGGCCGTAACGTTCCTCGACGAACTCCCAGCCCTTCACACAGGCAGGCGTCTCCTGGTCCACGCTCAGGACCAACTGCAGCATGCCCAGCGCTTCCGGGTTGAGAATCGGCTCGGCCTCGACAACAACCTCCTGCCGCTTCTCGGGGATATCGCCGACCTGGTAGGTCGGACCGCTGACACCCGCCGGCACGCGGCTCTGATGAAAGCCGCGCTCGTTATCGATGAAGTAGCCGAGCAGCTGCTTGCTCTCCTTCAGGTACGCACAAACGCGCAGACATTTCTTATCGACGTTCTCGACCCACTTCGGATCCCACACGTCGGGTGTAATGCCCCTGCCGTATCCGCCGCCACGCACGTACGGTCCTTCGTAGAACGATTCGATGTTCTCCGTGAAAATGAAGCCCTTGTCGAAGAAATCCCGCGTGGTCCACGATCCCAACCCGTTGAACCCCCATGACTTCATTATCCTCAGCCAATGATCCACCTTGTTGGCCGGCAGCAAGGGATCGCCCTTCCGCCGTCCACCCGTGCCGCCGCGGTTGTTCACCGAGCACATGGCCTTGTAGTAGAACGGCTTCCCGTCCGGGTCCAGCAGCCACCACACGCCGTTCGTGCTCTTGCCCACACGAATGAACCCCTCCTTGCCCCTGATCGTGTCCGGATCGATCTCGACGTCCTTTACCAGCTCCGAATCGTCGGCTCTCGCCGCGTCGTACGCCTTCTGCCACAGGCCGTGCAGCCACTCGTGAACGCCGCGGACATCCTCTTCCTCGACCACGGTGAACCGCGGACACACGCGGCGCCCTTCCCACTGCCAGTCGTAGTGCACCTTGCCGCTGTTCGTTTCCATCACCAGGCAGTGCGTGCCGGGCCGGAGCCTCACGAACCCGCCGTGGGGAAGCGACTCGCCGTTCAGCCACAGCTTCACGATCACGCCTTCGCCCGCGCCATCCACGCACGCGCGCACGAGACGCTCGGCATCGTTCTTCAGCACGGCATGAAACAGAGCGGGTACGCCGTCCTCGCCGTCGGCCATCGCCCGCAGGTCGATCGCGGGCTTGAAGTCGGGGAAACTCTCCGCGACGATGTATCTCTTGTCCAACGGTCCCAGCTGCGCAATCACCTCCGCCACGAACTCGTCGTCGTGCCCATCCATGAGACGCGCCGAGAAGTCAACTCCCGTCCGGCCCTTGATCGGGCAGGCGCACAGCCACTCCGTTATTACCTCGTCGTCTTCGAAATCCACGACCGGCACGCCGGCCGCGGGTGTGTAGTTCGGGTCGGGCCTCCCGTCCGCTATGACGGGCATCTCCGGTTCCAGCGTTAGGCCGAGCTGCAGGAGCTCGTCAACCTGTGCATTCGGCATTCCATACTCCTTTCGTAAGCCGCCAGTTCTAGCACACCCCGAAAAGGAAAGCAAACCCACACAGAAAAAGGCCGGTTCACCCTTGTGAACCGGCCTCTGGCGAATCAGCCTTATGACACGGCTGCTGTGTCTACATCATCGCGTCTTTCTTCGTAATGCTGGTGATGGTCTTAAGCGAAATCTGCTTCTTACCCTTCTTCTCCGACTGGGAGCCCTGACCGACCAGGGTCACGTCCGCATCCACGTAGTCTTCGAGATTGATAGCCGGCGCTTCCGCTCCCTTCTTGGCCTTCGGCGTTTTTAGACTCACCTTGGCCCCGTCCGCGGTGGTCAGAACATAGCTCGCCTTGCCCTTCTTCTCGGTCTTCGTGATCTTGCCTTCGAGCGTGAGCTCCTGCAGGGGTGCCTTCGGAGCCTTGGCCTTCTTCTCCTTCTTCTCCTTTTTCTCCTTTTTTGCCTTTTTCCCGCCACCGGCGTCGCCGCCCTCGTCGGCCTCGCCCATGCCCCAATCCTGGGCCATTGCCACCCCACCGACCATCAACCCCGCCGCCATCAGAACCAGCCACATTCTCCTCATAACCGCCTCCCTTTCCTCGTTTTCCCCCATCTTCCCCACACGCCGGCCCCAGCCACCTACGGGCTTGCGAAAACCGGCCATTTCTAGATACTATGCCGCCCACGAACTCCGTCTTACAGTCCGCAGGCTTTTTTGATGAACCCCGACCACGAATGGCTGACCCGCGCGACGCTCCTGCAGCGTGTACGCGACCGTCACGATCAGGAATCCTGGTCCGAATTCATCAAGTACTACCAGCGGTACGTCCACAGTATCATACGCCGCATGGGCCTGAACCACCACGACGCGGAGGAAGTGGGCCAGGCCGTGATGGTCAAGCTCTGGGACAAGCTGCCCGAGTTCGAGTATGACCCCACCAAGGGCCGGTTCCGGGGCTGGCTCTGCCGGGTGACCGGCAACGAGGTGAAGATGTTCCATCGCCAGAAGATGCGGGCCGCCAAGGCCCTGGCCGGAAAGCGAAAGGCCGACCTGGAAACCTACCTTTCCCGCGTGCACGTATCCGACATCGACGCTCTGGCCGAAGAGGAATGGGCCGCTTACATCACGTCCCTCGCCTGGAACAACATCCAGGGCAGGTTCGACGGCAAGACCAAGGAAACGTTCGAGCGCGTGTCGAAGGGAGAATCGGCGGAAGAGGTGGGTTCCAGCCTGGGCCTCGCGCCCAGCAGTGTCTACGTCTATAAGAAACGAGTCGAAGACTGTCTCTGTGCCGAAATCATGCGACTCAACCGCGAGTTGGATTGAAGCCGAAGCGAGTAGCCAGTAGCAGGACTATCCCACACTGGCAACCGGCCACCGGCCACTGGTCTCTGGTCACTGGCAACTGGCCACTGGCAACCGGCCACTGGCAACCGGCCACCGGCAACCGGCCACCGGCAACTGGCCACCGGCAACTGATCAGGCTAGTGGGCGACGATTACGGCTTTCTTGAGTTTCTTCAACGCCGCTTCGGCCTTTGGCGCCAGTTCGTCATCGACCTCGATGACCTGCAGCTTCGGTAGTCTTCGCAGGCTGCCGGGATCGAAAGCCACGCGGCCCACCGCACGGATGTGCTGTACCGGTGTCGCGCCCAGGGGTGACAGATCGCGCACGGGCGTGTCGGAGATATCCACCCGGAGAAGCGGCATCTTTCTCAGCCATTTCAGGTCGGTAACACCAGTACCGCTCATGTCCAGGCGCTCGATCGGCAGACCCAGCAAGGGTGACAGGTCGCGCAGGGCCGGTCCACCGGTGACCTTTACCGATAGCCTGCCGGCATCGAGTTCCTCGTACTCGAGCCCGGCAGCGGTTGCCTTCGGGTTCAGCACGAGCAGCCCCCGGCCCGCAATGACGATGCTGTCATCCATGGAGCGGGTCGTCGCCAGCGCCTGGAACAGCGCCGCCAGCGTCACGCCGCGATACCGCATGTAGGCACGATCCAGCGCGACGATGTCGGCGATCAGGTCGGCGACTTCATCGGTCGTGAGCGCAGACTTGCCGCCTTCCGTCTGTTCGAGGTATCGCTTCGCAAGCACCAGCGGCGTTTCGGGCTTCTTCCCTTCGGAAGCAGCACGCGGCTCGGCATGTCCTTTTCCCCTGCCGGGCACCGGCTTTTTCTGCTTATCGCTCCGCTTGTCCCGGGAACGCGGCTTCGTCCGCGGTTTCGCCGGTGGCTGGACGTTCTCCAGTGCACGGCATGCCTTGTCGAACTCGAGGCGTCCCAGGTGCAGCATGCCCTTGGCCGCCCAGGCGTTCTGCAGGCTCGGATCCAGCGTCGTAGCGAGATCGAAGTCGCGCAGTGCCTCGCCGATGTTCAGCGCCTTCAGGTGCTTCTCCGCCCGCATCAACACGCGCGGAGCCGCCAGCCGTCCGTACTCGTTCTTGCGCTCCTGCTCGGCGACGTACCTGTCGTGTTCCCGGCGGTATTTCCGGTAGTTCGCCACCGCCTCGGCTTCGCCGGCTTTCACCTTCACCACGAAGCCCGTAACGAGCGCGGCGATGGTCGTGAGACTGATTATGACGAGAGACGCGACGAGCTTGTGGCGCTTGACGAAGAGCCAGAACAGCGTGGGCAGACCGACATCCTGGGCCGCGGGCGCGAAGCCGCCGCCATACGCCAGGATGTCGTTAGACAGCTCCTCGACCGACTGGTAGCGCTTGTCGGGATCGAATGCCATGGCCTTCACAACGACCGCCTCGAGCGCGGCCGGGATCCCCCGCCTCGGGGCCCGCTCGCGCGGCGGCGTGATCCTACCCGCCTTCGTTCGCGCCAGGACGTCCCGAACCGTGTCGCCCTCGCCCGGGCTGACCCACGTGAGGACCGCGTAGAGAATTGCCCCGAGCGCGTAGATGTCGGTCCGAATGTCCTTCTCCTCCGACTGCCCGCGCGCCTGTTCCGGCGCCATGTAGCCCGGGGTCCCTATAACGTCGCCCATGACCGTCAGGTCCGTCCGCTCCATGAGCAGCTCCCTGTACTCCTCGGTCATTATGTCGGGCTCGTCCAGGAACTTGGCCAGCCCCCAGTCTATGACCAGCACCTCCCCGAACCCGCTCACCTGTACGTTGGCCGGCTTCAAATCCAGGTGCACCACGCCGCGCGAATGCGCGAACCCGACAGCGTTGCAGATCTTGAGGAACACCTCGAGCATGTACGGCAGCGAGTATTTCCTCCGGTACGTCTTGTTGCCGCCCTTGATCTTCTTGAGAATGGCCTGCAGCGTCTGCCCTTCCAGCAGCTTCATCGTGTAGTAGGGCCGGCCCTTGGGATCCACGCCTATGTCGTGAACGGGAACTATGTTGGGGTGCTCCAGGAAAGCGGTGATCCGGGCCTCGTGAACGAAGCGGCGGATGGTGTCGGGCTTGCCGAGGTCCTTCCGCAGCGTCGCGAGGGCGACCTTCCTGCTCGCGTCCCGGTCCCGCGCCTCGAAAACCGTCTTCATGCCCCCGCGGCCGCAGGGCATTTCGACAGAATACTTGTCCACGGGCATGCTGCTCAACGTCGCCGCTTCACCCGTCCCCTCGCCCGGCGGCACATTGGTGGGGCCAACGTCGCGAATGACGGTGTCACCCTTCTCGGGTGTGTAGTACTGGGCCAGCCAGGACTTGTCCTCGGATTCTGGAATCGACGATGGTGCCCCGTCCTTCATGGCCGCGGGTGCGATGTCTACCAGATCGTGCGGATGTTCACACGCGTCAGCCCGTGGAACTTGCACAGGTCAAGCACGGTAATGAGATGGCGCCACGCCAGATGCCCATCCGAATCAACACGAATCTGGCGCTTCGGGTTCTTCTGCGCAATCTGGCGGAGTCGCCGTTCGAGCAGTTCCTTTGTCATCGGCTCGCCTTCGAGAACGATGAACGCATCGCGCTTCGGACCGGTCTGCATCTTCTCCAGCTCGGGGTCCGGGTTCGAGCTCGTAACCGTTATGATAAGCGGCTCGTCCGGCTCGGTCACCTTGGCGCCGGCACCCGAGTGGGGCACGTCGAAAAGCAGCTCGTTGTGGGGCTTCTGCAGCATCGAAGTGACGAGAAAGAATATGAGCAGGATAAACACGCAATCGATGAGGGGAGCCATCTGTACTTCAGCTTTTTCCTCTTCCTGGGTTTGTCTCAGTTTCATGGCTAACTCCTGTTATCTTTCAATTCCACCGGCGTAGTGGTTAGTGTAGTGTCTTTGCAGATACTACGCCCGAGTGGCAATAAATCAACATCCCTTTGTCATTTCTTTGAAATGGCGCCGGGTGAGAAAAAAGGCCGCTACGGGGCATGGATACCGGCCGGCGGCTATTCCGGGCAACCGCACAGGATTCCCGCCGGACGGTTTTCCGGTAGCGCGGAGGGTGCATTTTCCATCGGTTTTGGTGCAAAAACGGTCGTGCATTTCTGGTGGAAAGCTGTTTAGTATAGGGGATTAGTAAACCCCAAAGTGAGGAGACTGAGAAATGGTGCGTGTGAACAGACTGTTGTTGGTGGCGCTGGTAGTATGCGGGATGGTCCTTTGTGTGACGGGAACCGTGACAGCGCAAGACGCCGTTGATACAGGCATTGACGCCTCCACCATGAGTAGGGACGCCGGGGCCGGCGAACGCTTCGAGGGAGCGGTCAAGAACCTCAAGTACCTTCACGGTGCGGGCGGCCCGACGATGTACTTCATCGATCTCGCGCTGATAATAGGTGTCGCGTTCATCCTCGAGCGCATCGTTCGCATGCGCAGGAAGAGGATCCTCCCAAGCGCGCTGCTCAAGAACGCCGAGGACCATATCGACAACAACCAGATGGAGCCTCTGAAAGACCTTTGCGCGAAGAACAAGGGCAGTACGCTCACCAAGGCCCTCGAGTACATTATTAACAACCCCGACGATCCACAGGAGGAACGGGAGGCAACGGTCAACGAAATAGCCTCACGTGACGTGGACGTCCACCGCATGATGTGCTTCCCGCTGGCCGCCATCGCCGGCCTGGCCCCGCTCATGGGACTGCTCGGAACCGTTTCGGGTATCCGCGAATGTTTCCGTGACGTCGCCCTCGCGGGCGAAATGGGCAACCCCGCCATGCTCGCGGGCGGCATCGAGAAAGCACTGATCACCACGATCTACGGCCTCGTCGTCGCCATCATCACGCTGTTCTGCTACAACATGTTCAAGTTCCGCATGAACCTGCTGGCCAACGAGCTCGAAGAGATCCTGGCGTCCATCGTGGCACGCTACGGCAAGAAGAAGGGGAACTAGCAGCAATGAGGATTCACGCTGCCTCAAGCGAAGACGACGGCGAAGGCGAAGTTCAAATGGCGCCTTTGATCGACTGTGTTTTCATCCTGTTGATCTTCTTCCTCGTCACTTCGATGCTTCAGAAGCCGCACAAAGACCTGGGCATCGTGCTGCCGCACGCGGCGTCGGCGGAAGAAGCGACCGCGCAGTTCGACACCGTGGTTATCGAAGTCACGTCGCCCCGGCCGCCGTTCGACCAGCCGATCATCGTGATCGACGGCGAGGAAGTCACGCAGACCTTGCTGCACAAGAGACTGCGGATCCTCGTAATGAAAGACCGGGACCGCAAGGTCCGGCTGGATGCCGACCGCGAAGTGCCGGTAAAGCACATCACGAGGATTCTCGACCTGCTCCAGTTCGAGAACCTCAACAACGTCGGTGTGCGCACAAGGGACTGACATAGGAACACCAAAACACACGGAGGCCCAAGATGCTGAGCGTTGCTGATTTTCAGAAAAGGCGGCGGCAGATCTATGTTGTCGTCACCATCTTCCTGTTTCTCTCCGCCTTCCTTTGCATTGGCTCGTACCTCGGCTGGTTCGGCTGGTTCATGTGGGGCCGTCCGAAGCCCCCGCCCAAGGCCGTCGTCGCCGAAGGGAAGGAAGCCAGCGAGTTCGCGAAGCGGCTAATGGAAACGGAAGCCCGGTTCGCGCGTACCGACGTAAAGGAGCTTCGCGAGATGCTCCGCAAGATGAACCTCGTGAAGGACGCGAGGTACAAGAAATATGCCGACGAGTTCGCAGGAAGGCTGAGGAGGGAGCCCGACCCGATAACGATCCTGAGCGTGGCTAACCCGACAGCGGAGGAAGCCGCGGCCAAGAAGTCCGACCTCGAAAAGCAGAACCTGCTCGAGTTGTACGCCACCGCGACACTCGTGGAGCGGCGGCTGCATCACGTGTACCGCATGTTCCGCACCTGCGAGCTGGCTCGTATCCAGCACGTGCCGCTCCCGGAAGCTTACGAGGCAACCAACGTCGTGGTGCCCGAACACCCGAAGGTGAACAAGGCCGTGTTCTACGCGAAGATCACGACCACCGCCAGCGAGATGGCCAAGAAGCTCAAAACCGAAATCTCCATGATCAAGGTAGAGATCAAGGCAATGGTCGGCGCCGGCAACCGCATGCTCGACATGGCGGCCATCCTGGAACCCGAACTCCTGGGCTACGGCTCCGAGTGGGAATTCGCGAACGCCGAAGGCCAGATGTTCAACACCACCGCCCTCATCGGGGCGCCGCCGAAAATGTTCGACGGCCAGACCGGCACCGACCCGAACTCGTTCCAGCACGAATGGGGGCGCGGCGAAGGCCCCATCACCAAGAAAGACCTCGGCCTGCCCATCGAGCTCGGCATCGACCTGAGCCAGTCCATGCCCCTGCCCGGCCGCAAGCTGCTCGGCCAGGGCATGCAGAAGGATTGGATGTTCGTCAACACGTGGTACTGCATCGGGCCGTTCCCCAATCCCAACCGCCGGAACCTCGAAAAGAAGTTCCCGCCCGAAACAGCACTCGACCCGCGGCTGGGGTTCGTGGGTATCGATCTCGACGCCTCCTACGTTGGCATGAACAACAAGCCGATCCGCTGGCAGTTCCGCGGGACGGACAGGATGGTGTGCTTCGTCCCTCACCAGCCCGCGGATTGGGCAATATGGTATGCCTACACCGAGATCTGGTCGAACAAGGAACAGGACAAGTTCTGCATATTCGGAAGCGACGACTACGGGAAGTGCTGGATCAACGGCGAGGAGGTCTTTACCAGCGGCGTAACGCCTCACCCGTGGGTCCCCGACCGCAAGTACTCTAAGGTCCACTTCCGGCGTGGCTTCAACGTCATCCTGTTCAAGCTGGAAAACGCGTGGGGCCGTACGGGCTGGTCGCTCTGTATCTACACCGGCGAACTCGCAAGCGATGCCTGACCGGGACTCTTTCGAGAATCCTCCTTCTCCCCCGTCGGGGGGGAAAGGACCGATGCAAGGTGGAACTATGGCTAAGACCCTCCCCCTGTTGGCTGTTTCCCTGATCCTTGTCGCCGCCGCCGGCTGCGGCAAGAAACCCGAAACCGACTCCGCCAACGTTCTACAGCTAATAAAAGATCTCGAGAAAACGGAGCCCAAGGCCAGGGTGAACGCCGCCATCCTTCTCGGCAACTCGCGCGATCCCGCGGCCGTTGAGCCGCTGGTCAAATGCCTCGGCGACATACGGACCGACGTCAAGAAGGCCGTCATCGAGGCGCTCGCCCTTATCGGCGACCCACGCGCCAGCCGGCCGCTGGGCGCCTTCCTCACAAACAAGGACAACGATCCGGAGCTCCTGCGTCTCGCGGCTCATTCCATGGGCACTATCGGGGGTCAAGACGGCGTGCCGGCCCTCATACAAGCGCTCGACTACGAAGACGAGGGCATCGTATACGCCGCGGCACACTCGCTGGGCCAGGTGGGCGGGGACGCTGCACTGAACGCACTGGCCAAGGCCGTCAAGGCGGAGGAACAACACATCCGCCGCGCCGCCGCATCGGCACTGGGCGAAATCCCGGGTGACCGTACCCGCGAGATCATGCACGGCCTCATCACCAGCCCCGACGCCTCGATCCGTCTTTCCGCCGCCGAAAGCCTCGTGAAGTGGGGGGACAAAGAAAAGACCGGGGAGATCGTGTCCATGCTGCTGGACCCCAACCTCACGGTCAGGAAGGCGGTCCCCCGCCTGGTTAACAGAATGGGCATCGAATGCGTTCCGCACCTTGCCAAGATCCTGAAGGAACATGACTACAGCGTCCAACGCGACGACGGCACCGGCAAGAAGGTTAGTGTGCCCACCGAGGGCGCCCGCCAGATCGCCCTCCGCAAGGTGTGCAGGTACAGCGGCAAACAGGTGGTGGAGCCGCTCCTGCTGGCGATCTACGACTCAAAAGGCAACAGGAACCAGACTGCCTACGGCCACCTCGTGAAGCAGATGCAGTTCAAGGACTGCCGCAAGACATTCCTGGACATGGCATCCAAGGGCTCCGTGCAGGACCAGAATCTCGCCATATCGCTACTGTCCGAGTTCTTCACATCGAAGATCGGCGGCCTGATAGCGACACCTGACCGTCGAAAGATCGCCGCGGAGAAGGGGCTGGATGACGTAGGCGATTTCATCGAGGCCGTTGCGAAAATGACGAAGAGCGAGGACAAGGACCTCTCTTTCGGAGCATCCCTGATGCTCTGCTCCTTCGGCGACAGGCGCGGCCGGGCCGCCGCACTAGCGCCGGTGAAGAAGCACCTGCCCGGCGTCATCGCGCGCGGCAAAAAGGAACATGCAGTAGAGCTGGCGGCCAAGAAGAAGTGGGTGGAGGAACTGAAGAAGAAAGGCATCCCCAGCCTGGCGGCCTACAGCAAGCTTTCCAAGAAGGAACGGAGGAAGCACGCCAGGCGCGGATGGGGCGGCGTCAGCGGACCGGACGTTGACGCTGTTAAGCGCTCCCTCAGCGCACTCCGGGGCGTTGCCGATAAGGAGATCGCCGACATGCTCCTGCCGCTCCTGTCAACCAGCTACAACTGGGGCAGGAACTGGGAGCACATACTCAGCACATCAGTCCAAATAATGGGGAAGGTCGGTGATCCGTCCTACAAGGAGCCGCTCCTTCGCTTCATGAAGGAGCTCTCGAACGACCCGACCAGAGGGCCAAGCGGTCTCGGCGGCGTCGTAGCGCGCACGCTCGGTAAATACGGCGAGAAGCGAGCATTCGATCCCATACTCAAGTTCATCCACAAAATGATCCACGATCAGTACCACGTTTCGCAGCGGGCGAACTGCTACGAGGGCCTGATCGGCTGCGACAGCGACCGTGCCTACGGAGAGCTCGCCAGGATCTTCATCAACACTCAGGCAAAGAACGCTTCGGGACTCGAGAACATGACGAAGCTCTTCCTCAGGTACCCAAACAAAGCCGCGGTGCTGCCGCTTGTCCACTGGATCAACCATGACATCAGGGTGGAGCAGGAGAAGTTTCGGAACGCTCTGGTGGAGCTTGGCAAGGTCAACATGGACTGGCTTATCCACGGGTTCACCGTGGACGATCACAAGAAACGCAGCTCGCTGGCGGGCGTCATCTGCGACGGGTTCGACAAGGCGGCAGTCCCCAAGATGCTGGAGGCTCTGAAGAACGACGACGACCGGATCCGCCAGGGAGCCGCCTGGGCCCTGGGCTGCATCGGAGGGAAGGAGGCCGTCGAGGCCGTGAAGACGGCCCTGAACGACGAGCATGTCGGCGTTCGCAGCGCGGCCGCCTGGTCCGCAGGGAACCTGCGCGATCCCTCGCTTACCCAGCCACTCATCGACGCGCTCCAGGACAAGGAGCTCACGGTCAAGTCAATGGCCGCGGAACAGCTCGGGAAGTTCGAAGGCGAGAAAGTCATCGCCGCACTCATCAAGGCGCTGTCCGATGATGCGCCCGAGGTCCGTGGCTATGCGGCTACTTCACTGGCAATGCTGACGGCAACAGAAGCCATACCGGCGCTGAAGGCGCTCGAGAAGGACACCAACGCCGTCGTCCGCGAAGCGGTCGACTACGCCCTGCGCAGGATGAAGATCGACACCGACCAGGACGAGGGTTAAGCCCTGCCGAACTTCGGGGGCCACGTGAAATCGGTGCCGTTTCTCCTCGTACTCCTCGTGCCGCTGGCGTGCACCACCCCCGAGCTGCCACCTGTCCTGCTGGAGGACCTGCAACCCCGGGCGGAGAAGCAACAGGTCCGTCAGTGGTTCTGGGGCCAGTACGTGAAGAAAGAGGGCAAGCTCTCCCTCATCTACTTCATCTTCAACGAGAACAACGACGTTACCGACTTCTATCAACACACCGTTCGTGCCGGAAACCGCACCAGGATCAACCTGGGAGTGAGAATTCGACCTACGGACGAGGAGGGCGTCAGGCTAACGTTCAGGGAACAGGAAACCTTGAGATTCGAATTCGGCACCGACGTGAAGGAGAAACGCGTTCATTTCTTCGCCGGCGGAAAGGAGTGCCGGGCAGCCGAACTCACGTTTCCGCCGCCGGAACCGACCGACACCAAGGGCATCTGGGTCTTCGAGATCATCAACGGCCTGGACCTGCCCGGAGATCCCCGGGAAATCGTGTCCGACCCGCGCGCCGTTTTCACAAGGCAGTACGAACGGAACCGGCCGAAGTCCCGGCCCTTCCTCCCCCCTTCGCGTTGACCCGGGCTCCCGATTACTCCGGAATATTGAGGATCCGCCCGACCGGCCTGGCGGTCTTGATCAGCGGCTCCACGCCGCTGCCGAAGTGGCAGGCAACCACCTTGACCTCGATCGGGAACTTCGCACGCTTCGGGATGTCCGTGATCCTCAGTTTCCCGTCTTCGATAACGGCTGGACCGTACGCGACATAGTAGTCGACAGCCACACCTGCATCGCTCGTGGCCTTGAGTTCGATCGGCTTGCTGCGTGCCCTGACATCCGACAGCTCCGGGAACGTGATCGTCTGTGTCTTGCCCTTCTTGAGGCCGCTGAACCCGCGCGGCATCATCCCAACGTGTTCTGTATAGCGGTGCTCGGCATCCCCCTCGCTGTAAGCCATGAACGTTGACCGCGACCGCTCCCCCGCAGGCGAGAGCGTGCTGTACTGGAAACGAAACGTGTTGGGACCGGTCACGACCATCGGTCCCGCGATCACCTTAACCCGGATCGGCGCATCCGAGTACGTGACCGGCTCGCCGGCCTTCGGCCATTTCGGGCCCTGGCCCTTGTGCTGCTCCGGGTACCTGTCCGCGTAAACGGGATGGACCTCGAGTGTCTGCCCGTCCCCCACCCACTTCAGCCCCGTGAAAAAGTAGCGCGTACCGGCGTCCACCCAGTACGGATCCTTCCACTTGATGAACTGGTCCTTGGAAAAGTGCTGCTCCATCAGCGTCATGCCGGCCACGATCACCCCGCGCACCTGCTCGGCCTCGGGCGGAATCCATAGCCAGGCGTCCCGCGTCCCCTTTTTCGACGGCAGATCCAGATGATACTGGAAGACATCACTCCGCGCCGCCACGCCCCCGCCCCGCGGCACGGCGCATCCAACGCACAGGAACGCTGCCGCGATACTGTACATTGTCCTTCTCATCGTTTCCGAACGCGGTCCTTGTTCAGTTCCAGGAATGGTTCGCATACCGTCAGCGAACCATAGCACGCCTCCGCGGCGGCTTTACAGCCGCCCTGGCATTCGTCCTCTATCCCGCACCCGGAACAGAAGGCCGGCCTGGCTGACATGAAATCGACCAACACCTGCGATTCTGCGATCTTCCTGAGCGGCGTTTCAAGGATGTTTCCCAGTACCGTTGGCGTGTGATTGCAGGGCCTCACGTTGCCCACGGGATCGATCGTGTAGTAGGCGCGGTCGGTTCCGGCGGCGCAGAACCCAAAGCCCACGTTCGGGAAGTCGGCCGGGTCAATGAGACACGGCGGGATCGCTATGGAGGCGCCAACCCCAATGCCGTAGTCCTTCGAGAATTCCTCGGCTATCGCCAGCCCGTCCCGGACTTCGTCCACCGAAGGCATCAGGTCTTCCGGACTGCCGTGGCATTCGCCGCCGGCGTTGTACCGGTTGAACAGGAAGCCACGCGCCCCCAACGCTATGCCCAGCTCCAGCGCCCCCTGCCAGTGCTCGATGTTCAGAGATGTCCCCACGAACACGAATGCCAACTCGGCGCCCCGGTACCGGATATCGGCGGCCGCACGGGTGACCTTGTCGAAGCAGTCCGCCCCACCGGCCATCCGGTTGTGCATGGCGCGATCGGCCGAGTTAAGCGGCAGCTCGAAGAGCGATATGCCCGCGTGCACCAGCGACTCGACGCGCTCTTCCGGCAGAAGGGCGCCGTTCGTGATCAACACGATGTCATCGCAGAGCGACTTCGCTTCCCTCACCAGCTCCTCCAGGTCATCCCGGAGCAGCGGCTCGCCGCCCGTGAAGGTGAACTGGCGGCATTTGCTGTCGCGGATCGCCTTGCGGATGAGCTCGACCGCACCGCCGGTCGGCAGCTCATCCCGGCAGTACCCCACGTCGTCTTTCCAGACATTGTAGCAGTGAACGCAGCGCAGGTTGCACCTCGGGGTGACTTCATACAGGATGGACCGATGCGACCACGGGAGAAAGATACGACGAAGAGCCTCCAACGACACGGCTACTCGTCCTCCGGCATGGAAACAACTGTGATCCCACCTTCCATCTCAACGATCATGCTCGCGGCAACCCGCACCGAATCGGCAGGCTCCTGTTTCCTGTCCTTCCAGCTGCGCAGGAGCTCGGCCTGCGTCCGCCAATCGGACCCCGTCATGTCGCGGAGTGCCGACAGGTCTTCGATCTGCTGCGCCAGTGTTTCATAGGCTTTCTTCGAAGTCTCCTCGTCGATCGTGCCGGCTTCCCGCGCTTTCGCCAGCAGCTCTATCTGTTTCAGCGCGTTCTCGCGCGTCGCCATCATCTGGCCTCCGAGCTGAGTCATCTCGTAACACGTGGTCCTCAAGCCGGTGCCGCGGGTGCGCGACCTGTGCGCGGCGATTTCGGCGAAGGCGAACGACAGTACATCCGCGACTCTCTGCCTGATCTCGCCACCATCCACGGCCTTCGCCAATTCGCTCCGGAACTCCTGGCTTCGCCCGGGATCGAGGGTCCGCCAGACCGCCTTGAGCGTAACGGCGGCGTTATTGGTGGTGCTCCCCTGGACAGGAGGGGCGTTGGTGCTGCGCATCGGCGCGTAACACATGATGGTCTGCGGATCGTCCTTGCAGGACGTGAGGCTAAGCAGGCCGACGAATAGAAGCGTTGCCAGGATGAAGCGGCGGCGCAGGCCTCTGGAAGAAGCGGGATCGGGGAGATCTCTCCGGAAAAGCGTGAGCCAAGCCGCATACAGAAAGGCCCCCGCTGCAAGGAATACCAACGTGATTTTGGACATGCTACGGGCTTCCCTTGAAAGGTCTCAGTTGATCTGACTCTCTCGACGCTGCGTTTGTTCCCCGGACCATCCGTCTTTCCCCGAGACAGCGCGGCTCAACAGGCGAGCCGGCGTCTGTTGGCAGCGATCAACGGCAACTCCCTTCTCACAGATCCAGGTCGAGATCATCCTCTTCCTCGTCATCCTGCCCTCCCACCGGAACCAACTTCTTCGCCGCGGCGATGCCCTCGAGCCTGCTCATGCAGGCCTTCAACACCGCCTGCTGCGCCTTGCGCACCTTGCCGGTGGTGTCGCGAGAAAGCTCCACCGCCGACATGGCCTCTTTCACGCTCGCCATGGTCTTCCTGTAGTCCTTCTCCAGCGTCAGCGGGGCAAGGCGCGTAACAGCAGTCACTGCGTGTTCTCCGCCCAGCTCTCTAGTCATGGATTCCGCCACCATCACCAGTGACTTCGGCTCGGGTGCACGGGTACATGCCTCGAACACGAACCTGCGGTCGTCGGGCCGCGGCGCAAGCGGCAATGCCTTCGAAAGAAGCTGCAGCCGTTTGTCCAGGTCCTTCTCGTAGAGCTCCACGCTGCGAGTATAGCCCATGTAGCCGACATAGCGCGCACGCGGCGGGTTCCCCTTTTTCAGCATGTTCGCCAGAACCGGCCGAGCCGCGGCGGTAGGCCACGCCGCCAGCTCCGCGCCGATCGCAGCCGCGACATCCTCCCCCACCCCGCCGGACAGGAACCCCTTCAGCGTTGCGAGCGAAGCCGCCGAATGACGCTTGCCAAGCACCCTCACGAGAAGGCATCGCTTGCGCGCGTCCTTGACCGACGCCCACTTCATCTTGACCGCTCCGACAACCGTATCGCCGTCGCGATGGTCCCTCAGGAGCCTTCCGGCAATTCGCGAGAGTTCCTCTTCCTCGTCCCGGTCCGCCGCCGTGACAAGCCATGCCACCAGTGCATCCATATCGCCGGGTCCGGCTAGTTTCCGAAGTGCGCGCGCTGCCGAGTTCCTGGCGATCGCGCTACCGTCTTTCGCCAACCCAAGCACCGCCCCGCGATGCTGCTTCGCTTCACGGCGCCCCAGGAGTTCGGCCGCGTCCGCGCGGAGATCTGCTGAATCCGACGTCAGTGCCCCCGCGATCACGGCGCTCACCTCGTCGCCGGGCATCGACATCAGCGCCGAAAACATCAGCTCCCTCTCCCACCGTTCCGCGGCGGCATAGCGGGAGATGATCGCCTGGGCCACGTTCGCGACTCCTACCCACTTCGCGGCTGTCAGAGCTGCTTCACGAACGACATCGGAGTCGTCGGCCAGATTCGACAACACTGCCTCCGTTGCACCGGCCTCACCCCGAATCGCCAGCATATGCAGCAATGTCGCCCTGGTGCGCGGCCCAGCGGAAGGCGCCACGGCGGTCACCGCGGACACCGGCCCCACATGCTCCATCCGTCTCGCAGCTTCGATCGCCGTCCAGTGCGCCCATTCATGGGCGCCTTCCAGCGCCTTCGCCACATGCTCGATCGCCGCGTCCTTGTGCTGCAGCAGCATCTCCCGGATTGCCCGACACTGAACGTGCCTGGCCGGGTGCACGGCCAGCTTGCCGAGCGCCGCGAGGGCCTCGTCAGGCTTGCCTGCGGCCCTCAACCGTTCGGCCTTTTCGAATTCCGACCCCGCTTTCTCTGCCTCTGGGTCGCCTATGCAGTACAGGTGATTGCGGCTATGGATGAACACCCGGTCACCGCTGAGCGTTGAACCGCCGACGCCCTTGGCGGTCTTGTTGATCGCGATCAGGCGAGGGACAGGCCCCAGCAACACAACAGCCGTCAGGCCCGAGCCGCCCTGGTGATACAAGAACCAGCCGTCGGACACGGAATGCGGGTATATCCAGCCATAGGGATTGCCGCCGTAGACGTTCGTGTGCGACCAGATCCCGAATATCCACGCAAACGTGCGCGAGTCGCCGGTCTTCATGTTGATGACCGTCATCTCGTCCATGTTCTTGCCCACCCAGAAGCACAGGTTCCCGACAATTGTCGCGCCCCGGGCCGTGCCCCAGAAATCCCGGTTGTTCTCCCATATCTGCTTCGCCCGGACCTCGCCGCCTGCCTCGATAAACCGGTACGCGTATAGCCGTGTCGAACCGTTCAGGTACGCCGCGGTGTGACCGTCCTTAAACCCGCCCCAGCGCCACATGTGCGCGAAGATGTTCACATCACCCGCGCCTGGAAGGGAGCAGTTCATGACACCGTTCCATGTATCCACCCTCTTCCCGTGCTTGCCAAGACCATGGGCCAGCACGGCGCCCGTCGCCGCGTCCAGTGCGTGACCGGCCGAGTCGATTAGCAGCGTACGCTTGGGCAGGCGCATGACGGCGTAGCCGTCGAAGTTCGCCGCCAGCCGCTCTTTCGTCTTCTTGCGCTTCGCCACATCGACGGTCCAGACACTCTTGCCCGTCGCCGCATCGATAGCGATAACACGCCCTCCCAGCCGCTCTTTGATGACTATCCTTCCGTCCACGAACGTGGGTGACGGAATCGCCGATTCCGTATTGTTGTTCTCGAGCTTGAACGACCACTTCTTCGTTCCATTCAGGTCGTAGCAGATGAGCGCCCCGGTCGTGCACTTCGTGTAGATGTGTTTGCCGTCGGTGCACGGTGTGGGCATCGAGCGACCCAGCGACCCACCCCAGTTGGACTTGCGGTCATCGAGATGCGGGTAGTCCTCCCAGATGAGCTTGCCGTCCTTCGCGTCGAAACACATGAGACGATCCTTGTCACATGTCACGTAGACACGCCCGCCAAAGGCGATTGGCGCGCCGTGTCCCATGTCGGGCATCTTGACTTTCCAGATGATGTTCCGTCCCAAATCGCCCGATTTGGCCGCCTTATTGTCGTCCTTGGCGTCCGCCTCCTCTTCTTCCTTGAAATCCGCGTCCACGTCATCGCTCGCCTTGAGAACAGGCGACTCAACAGCTGCGTCGTCCCACTCGAGCGGCGGATTGGCGCCCGGATATACGCCGCTCCCGTCGGCGCGCCAACCCAGCGGCCGCTCCGGCGTCGGCACAAAGTCCCTGTGCCCATAGGGAAGCTGTCGATCGGCATGCACGGGAACAGCCGTGGCAAAGAGCAGTGCTGCAATGCCTGAACGAACGCCCAACATCCGACATCCAACGTCCAACGTCCAAGGGGGATATCTCTTACCTTGGGCGTTGGGCGTTGAGCGTTGGGCTTTGGACGTTGACATTACGGCTCCCTCCCAAGCACGAACTCGAAGGTCTCCTGCGACGCAAGTATCTCTCTCCGCCCCGGCCCGCCGTAACCGCCGCCTATCACCAACCGGTTACCCATCTTCCCCGCAAAGCCCCACTGGCGCCCGGCCGGCAGCGCTGCAACCTTCCGCCACTTGTTCTTCTTCGGCGAAAAGGCATGGAGGCCCGACTTCCCTACAAACCAAACCTCGCCTTTCACGGGCACCAGGTGGCCCTGATACGGCTTCTCCGGGGCCTCCGCCAGATCAACACGCCATGTCCTCACCGCCGGCGTGTAGGCAAGCAGCCCGTGCTGACTGGTCCACAGGTAGAATACGTCATCAACGACGCAGGCCGATACCGGCACGCGGTCGTATATCCCGCCCTGCGTCGTGCGCGTAAACGTGATCGGCGGCTCCGGTTCCTTCCGCCACTTCTTCTCCCCCTCGCCGAGGCTCTCCATGAAGCCCCAGTACTTAGACAGCTTCATGCCCATGCCCAGGACCCAGAGCCTGTCGTTCCACGTAACAGCCGTTGCGTGCGCGCGCCAGCCGTAGAGCCGCGGGCCTATGTCCAGCTCACCGGTTTTCGGATTGAAGTGCTCCACCCAGTCCGTGGATCCACAGCCGTGCCACGCGATCGAGGTGCCGCACATCAGCCACAGCCGTCCCCGCCATTCCGTTGCGCCGGTAAAACCGCGCGCCAACCTCAATTCACAGACCCTGGCCCACGCCGCGTCCGGGCGGGCCGCCATGACGTGCCGCGCGCCCGTGTGCGCGGATGCCGGGATCCCGTAGATGCCGTGCAGGCTGCCGCCCACGAAAAGACGGTCCTGGTAGCTGCACGATCCCGCGCCCATCATCCCCCACGGGAACAGCGGCCGCCTGCGCCAGCGCTGCCATTGGTACTCGCCGACCGAGACAAGTTTGCCGCCCGCGACCGCCCAGGTGCCGCCCCTTCGGTCCACCCACAAGCATTGCACGGGCCCATCGCCCTTCGGGCGGACTTCCGTGATCTTCACCTGCCCGCGCGGCTTCTGAGCCGACTGCCAGCTGCTGAAATCCATGGAATCAATGCGGAGCACCCGGCCGTCGGCCAGGCCAAGCAGCGTTCCCGCAATCGGACAACGCGCCATCGCCGTGATCGTCACGCCCTGCAGCCCCTTGTCGGTGACCTTCGCCCACTCGTTGGGCGGAGGCGGGGGCGTTCCCTTCTTGTGATACCGCCTCTTCTCCAAATGAAGGACCCAAAGCGAATCCGGCGTCGCCGCCCACATGCTGCCCCGGTCATCGGCAGTAACAAAACGCCAGTCACCGGCAGGGAACTCATGGCCGGCCGGTTGGCTCTGCCATGCCGGCACGGCGTCGGGCGGCAGGACTATGGGTCCGGACGTTGCGGGCAAACGCAGCTGCGCGGGCGAGACCAGCATACGCCGCTTTCCGCCGACCGACCCGATTCCCCAGTCGTTCCCCGCAATGCCGCGAGCCATCGGGAGGATAGCCGGCTTCCCATCCCCGGACACCGGCACATCCTCATACTTGCCGCTTGTCGTACGGTATCGCCTGCAGCCGCGCACCCAGACGCGCTCGTCTCCCGTCACGACTACCGCGCCGTCACCCGACGGTGCTCCCCCGAACTTCGCCGTGACGTCGGCTTCCGGCCTCCCGTTTGCGAGGTCACGACGCCATACGCAATTCCCGCGCGTCATGAAGAGCTGACCGGAAAAAGTGACCGCTGCACCTTTCAGCGGCTTCGTGGTGAGCGGCTTGAGAACGGCCCCGGCGGCATCGACCTCGAACACCCCATTCTTATCGCCGCCGGTCGCCGCGAGATAGATCCGGCCCCGGAAATCCTCGAAAAGCCCGTATTCACCCGCGGGGACGGGGATGCTCACAGGCTTGCGCGCGGCTTCCTGCCCATACGCGGATAGCGCCACGAACATGATAGTCCATAGTGCTCGTCTCAATCTGCCCCCTTCCTACCCCCTCCCCCTCATATCTTTTCCCCTTGCACAGTGAAGGCTAACAGACAGAATAGATCTCAGACGAGGTATTTATGCGCGCCCCCAAACGCACTCCGAAAAGTCGCCCCTTCGTAGTCCTGCTCCTATCCGTTGCGTCCGTTCTGTCTGTTCTGTCCGTTTCTGCCCCCGCAGCCAAAAAGAAGGACGACGGCCCGCCCTGGCCCATCCCCGTCCCCGGATGGAAGGCGCCCGAGCCGGGCGAGCATCCGCGCCTCTTTTTCCGGAGATCCGATCTGCCTGAAATCAGACGCCGCGCGCAGACCGAGGACGGCAAGAAGATCATCAAACGGCTCCGCCTGCTCCTGAACGGCAGCGACGGCGAGACGCTCCCTGACAAAGTGAACCCGTCGCGGAAAGCCACCAACAGCTCGGCAACCCCCTGGATCGACCCCAACGCACCGAAGCCGCCAAAGGGCCCGAGCATGGACAAGGTTGACGACGACGAAGGACCGCCACTCGTCGAAACACCTGCCGAGCGCAAGGCCCGTGAGGCCGCCGAGAAGGCCGGCAAGTACGTGAACGTTAACTCGCTGCCGATCGGGCAGGTATACACGCTCTGGCACGCCGCGGGCTACGGAATGCTCTGGCAGGTGACCGGCGAGAAGAAGTACGCCGATCTCGGGCGCAAGTGCATCGAAATGGCGATCGACGGCACGCGCGACCGTGATAATCGCTACTCGTTCGTCGACCCTCACGGCGCGCTGCGCGCCGGACCGTCCCTGGGCGCCATTGCGATGGGATACGACCTCTGCTACGACGGCTGGGACGAGGACTTCCAGCAGAAGGTCACGCAGGCTATCGCCAACTACGACCAGGGCAAATACGAGAACCTGAGAGACCTCGCGCACGGCGCACGCCATTTCCCCGGCAAGAACCACTGGGGCGGCCAGGTCGGCGGCGCGGCCATGGCCCTGCTCGCGATCTGGAAGGAACCCGGCATCGACAACGAGCGCATCGAGACGCTCATGAACACCAACTCGGTCCGCATGATATGGCACCTCACGAAGGGGTTCGGGGACGGCGGCTACTACAGCGAACACCACGGCCCCGGCGGCATTGCTTCGGACACCGCGTTCGTCCCGGCGCTACAGGCCTGGAAGATCGCGGGCGGCAGGGACTTTATCAGCCCGCGTCCCAACGCACCCGCAATCACCCTGATCAAGGCCCATGAACTTCTGCTCATCAAGGGCAAGCCCTGGTACCCGCTGCGCTGGCCCAGCAGCTACGGGTCGGGGAACTTCTCGCCGTACCGCGTTGAAGGCCAGCAGTCCGACCGCATAGGCATGTCGCGCGCCGGCCAATTCTCACAGGGGTTCGGCACCATCCTCGAAAAGCACAAGCCCGCACTGCTCTGGGTCTACAACAACATCGTCGAGAAAGACCCCGCAACCCGCACATATGACACCGTCAGCCCCTACCCGCACCGCGCTGCCCTGGCACTCGTTAACTGGCCCATCGGCATCGAACCCGTGAACCCGGAGAAGATACTCCCGCGCGTCCACCAGGACAGGAAACGCTGCTACCTCGTGACGCGCAACCAGTGGAAGGACAATTCCGACATCGTCGTCACCATGCGCAGCCCGATGGGCGACCAGCCGTCGCCCATCATGGTCTGGGGCCAGAACATGAAACTCGAGTTCTCGATGTCACCCGGCCCAACCCGTCCGTTCTACCAACAAACCGACGACGGGTCCGTGATCATGAGCAATCCCAAGGGCTTGACCTACGTGGCTGTTGACTTCAGTGGAGCGTCGGGGGCCGAGCTGCTGATCGCCATGATCGGCAAGTACGCTGAGGCGGGTAGAGATACGAAATCATCGACCGCCACCGCCAAGTTCCACACGCTGGAGGCGTGCGGGTATCGGAAGATCGTCCTTATGACGCTCCAGACGGGCGAGCAGCCGGTACCGCGTGCTGAGCCCGACAGGATCGTCGTCGGAAAGCAGACGATCAAGTTCGACGGCATCAAGTTCGTCCTCGGCACAATGGCCGACGGCCCCCCACCCCGTCAATGGGACTCCGGCTTCGTCTATTCCGTCGAATACGAACAGAAGGTCTTCGCCGAAGCCGAGCGTGAAGCCAGGGAAGCCGCGGCCCGGCAGAAGGCCTATGTCCAAGACATCGAGAACAGGTTCAAGGAGGCCGAGCGGCTGATCAAGGCCGGTAAGCCCGACAAGGCACGCGCAATCGCCTCCGGCCTGCTCAAGCAGTTCGAGAAGGGCCCCTACTTCACCCGCGCGAACCGCCTCCTCCGCAAGATCAGCAACAGCCTCATGGACGCCGGTGACGAGGAGGACGAGGATCTGTTCTAAGCAGCAAACGCCCACACCTGCCTATCGCCCTATCCGACAATTTTGTATTTTCTACTGACAAACTCTTGTGCCCGGAACGGAAATCATCCGGAAGGACAATACAGATGAAGCGATTAGCGGCTTAATCAATCTCAACTGCGACAAAAAACAAGATAATTTGAGCACGACCGGACACGGTCAGCAGTGAAGGTGGCAGGTCGAAGGTGCAGGTGCAGCGGAAGCCGGAGTCATTATTGAGAGCGTGAGAGTATCTTACCTTCACTTGCGACTTGCACTTTCGACCGGGCCGGGCTCC
>Ga0272442_10000591_pt1 | contig 56837 bp, 57 predicted proteins | sample SSMForm2O_FD_200262 | JGI IMG/M metagenome (GOLD analysis project Ga0272442, IMG submission 200262) | Marine sediment archaeal communities from Little Sippewissett salt marsh, Falmouth, MA, United States - SSM-Form-2O | ecosystem: Environmental > Aquatic > Marine > Wetlands > Sediment ...
CTGGTATGCCCGGTCGATGCCATCCGCGAAACGGATCATCCGCTGGGGGAGATCGAATTTGGGTCAAGCGGAGCGCTTCGGTTTGCCCACGGGCGTCTTCACATCGGGGAGGCGATGGCCAGCCCGATCATCAGCCGACTGCGCGAGGCGGTCCCGGACACTGCGTGGACGATCCTCGATTCCCCTCCCGGGACTGCTTGTTCCGTGATCACGACCCTCCACGACGTAGACGTCGCTGTACTCGTAACAGAGCCGACTCCGTTCGGACTGCACGACCTTCGTGCGGCGGTGGGCGTAGTCCGTGCACTCGGTCTCCCGGCCGGCGTCGTGATCAATCGACACGGAATCGGCGACGATGCGGTCGACCGCTATTGTGAAACGGAAGGGCTTCCCGTGCTGCTCCGCATCCCGTTCGACCGCAGGATCGCCGAAACCGGAGCGGAGGCACAACTGCTGATCGAGGCTCTACCGGAGTGGCGCACAGCCTTCATCGATCTCGCGGAACGCGTGAAGGAGCTGGTCCGATGAAACGAATCGTTTTCCTGTCCGGCAAAGGGGGTACCGGCAAGACAACACTGGCCGCCGCGTATGCATCGCGTGCCGACAACCTTGTCATCGTCGATGCCGACGTAGACGCGGCCAACCTGCATCTCGTGTTTCGCCCGGAAGTGATCGGAACCGGCTCGTATCAGGGATCGAAGACAGCCGTGCACGACGCCGCCCAGTGCACAGCGTGCGGGCGATGTCTCGCAGTCTGCCGATTCGCCGCCATTCGCCCCGACTTCACTGTCGACGAGCTGCTGTGTGAAGGCTGCGGTTCCTGCGTTACGGTGTGTCCGTCGGACGCGATGACGTTGGTGGAGCGCACGTCGGGCGAGTGGTACGTCGGCCGTACCGCACATGGAACGATGGTCGGCGCAGAGCTGTATCCCGGCGAAGAGGTCTCCGGAAAACTAGTTAGTGTCGTAAAGGAGAAGGCCGACGATCTCGCGTCATCGGAGGCGGCCCAGTGGATTGCGATCGACGGGTCACCGGGGATCGGCTGCCCGGTCATCGCATCGACGACGGGAACACAGGCCGCCGTACTCGTTACCGAACCGTCACGTTCCGGTCTGCACGACCTCGAGCGAATCCTCGGCGTCGTACACCACTTTGGCATCCCCGCGTACGTCATCATCAACAAGGCGGACCTAAGCGAGCCACTCGCCGGAGAGATCGCGGCGTTCGCGGAACGCGAGAACCTGCCGCTTCTCGGTCGGATTCCGTACGACACGCGCGTCATTGATGCGCTGCAAGCCTGCACAAACCCGATCGATGATCCGGAGAGCCCCGCCGGTCAAGCGATGGAGCGTGCCATTGCGCGACTGATGGACGAACTTGGAAACGCATAGGCGGCAGCGTGTCCGTCAACCAGAGGAGGGAGAGTATGCCACGTCGAGACGGTAGTGGACCGGGTAGTACGAGGCGTGGAAACGCTAGCGGACGAGGACGGGGTCGTATGGCCGGAACGCAACTCGGTGCCGAACCATCGGGAACGTGTGTCTGACCGAACTGCGGAACACGCGTTCCCCACAACGCGGGGCAACCCTGCAATCGAATCACGTGTCCGGACTGCGGTGCGAAGCTCGTACGGGATGCGTCGTAGCGAAGCGCTTCTCTGCCCGCGGGATAAGGAATCGGCGTGAGATCGTATCTTGATTGTCTTCCGTGCTTTCTTCGACAGATACTCCAAGCTACTCGTCAGGTGACGGCCGACGAAACCATCCAACGAGAGGTTCTCGATCGGGCAGCAGCGTTGCTTCCAAACCTACCGCTCGATGCCACGCCGATCGAGCTTGGTAGACGACTGCACGGGACCGTTCGTGACGTCACCGGAGTCTCCGATCCGTATCACAAAGCCAAGAAGCGGGACAACGACCGTGTGCTCAGCCTCGTGCCAAGCCTCCGCGACGCGATCGAATCGTCAGTCGATCCGCTTCGGACGGCGCTTTGGTTCGCAGCCCGGGGGAACGCGATCGACCTCGGCATCCGCCCGCATGTAAACTCGCACCGGGTGTTCGGGCCGCAAGCGCAAGGCGACGACGGATTGAGGGACTACGCGCGTTTTCGCTCGCAGCTCGATCACGTCGACGAGGTACTGTACATCGGAGACAATGCGGGCGAGATCGTCGCCGATCGCCTCGCCGTCGAACAGCTGATCCGTCTCGGCAAGGCGGTAACGTTCGTCGTCCGCGGCCGGCCGATCATCAACGACGTAACCGAGGAGGACGCAACGTATATCGGCATGGATCGAATCGCCGACGTAATCTCGTCCGGGTCCGACGGACCGGGAACGGCGCTGTCACTTTGCCATCCGGCGTTCGTCGATCACTTCCGAGACGCCCCCTTGATTCTGGCGAAGGGGCAGGGAAACTTCGAAGGATTATCGGATGAACAGATTCCGGTGTTCTTCCTCCTCCAAGTGAAGTGCACCGTCGTTGAGCGTGAGCTTGGAGTCGATATCGGGAAGCATGTCCTGGTCTGTTCTTCCGCGAGATCGTGTAAGGGCATAGGAGACGCGGCTACCGCGTAGTAAGCGGTGTGCTGCCCGAGAAGGGAACGGAAAACACATGGCCAAACAAGCAAACGACACACCGCAGCAGGACCCAACGCAGGAGAAGCTTCGAGCTGCGCTGGAAGGGATCGACCGTCGAATCGTCGTATTCAGCGGCAAAGGCGGTGTGGGAAAGACCACAGTATCGGTCAACCTGGCGTACGCTCTTGCCGAGCTGAATCTCGCCGTTGGCTTGTTCGACGCCGATGTCACCGGACCGAACGTCGCCCAGATGACGGGTGTTTCCGATCCGGCGACGGTCCGTGGAGGACGGTCCGTCCCGCACCTCGCCCACGGCATCCATGTGGTGTCGATTGCCACCATGCTCCCACCGGATGCTCCTGTGATTTGGCGCGGCCCGATGCGCTCGCGGGCCATCGAGGAACTGCTAACCGAAACGGCATGGGGTAACGTTGACACGTTGGTCGCAGACCTCCCTCCGGGGACTGGAGACGAGGTTCTAACGATCGCACAACGTGTTCGACCGCAGCTTGCGGTAATCGTAACCACCCCTCAGTCCGTCGCACGCGGCGACGCACGCCGGGCGGTCGGCTTCGCGAAGAAACTGGAGATCCCACAGATAGGCTTGGTGGAAAACATGTCCGGCCTCGTCTGCCCACACTGCGGTGAGGCGATCGACGTATTCGGTACGGGAACCACGTTGGCCGATGCTCGCGAACTCGGAGTCGAGCACTTCGGAGCTCTTCCGATGGATCCAACGGTCCCGACGGAAAGCGACACCGGTGCCCCGGCGATCCTCGCGCGTCCGCACAGTGCCCTCGCGGACGAGATGCGCCGCATCGCCCGCCTGATCGCCGAACGGCTGGAAGGCGCGTCCGCACCCTCTGCTACAGGGTCTTGAGCCACGCCCTGCCGAGGGCCGAATCGCTGAATCCGACGGAGGTATACAGCGCGCCGGCCGGTGCATCGTACCACGACACGTACGCCGCGGTCCCCCCGAGCCAGCGGAGTCGACGGAGTGCCTCCGTCATCGCCGCCTTGGCCAGTCCCATTCGCTGATACGCCGTCGCCGTGCCATCGAGGACAAACACGCCGGTTCGTGAGACATCGTCGAAGTAGCAAACGGCAAACGATGCAATATCGCCGTTCGGGGCAACCACAACAATATCCAGATCTCGCCGGTACGTCGGCGCGCGTTGCACGTTCCGGTACCACACACCGGATGGATCGCGCCCCTCATCCGGCTCGTCGGGATGGAATGCACGCCACGACGCCAGACTGCGGCGCCCGTGTTCGTCCACGTCGCCCATCGACCGAATCGTGAATCCGTTGGGAATCGACACCGCGGGAACCGGATCGATCAGGGCCCGCTTCCCATTGTGCTCCGTGGAATGGGCACTCGTATGCCGCCGGTACAACCGCCGCGTAAGGACACGGTTCAGCGTTGCGTCGTGTTCCATCGCCCAGATGCAGACGATACGCCGTCCGTCATCCAGTACGGTTGCGTACCGTGCCTCGGCTTCACCCACCATGGCATCGAGCAGATCCTCTGTCAATTCGCCGGGATCGACGTGCAGGTGGCACACCCCCGGGTCTCCCTGGTTCAGGATCGCGACCATCCGACCGCTTGCGTCCGTCCACAGACACAGCTCCTCCGGCGACCGCTCAACGACGTTCTCCAGCCAGTGCCATCGCCAGTAGTCGAAGTCCGCCACGTGCCAGTTCCCGCCCGGCGGCGCATCCTCCGGCCGGATCCGCCGGAGGAACGCCCGCGCGTCCCAGTAGTCGGTCTCACCCTGATACGTTCTCAACCTCGGGTTCATCGAGCGCCCCCTTGAATCTCCGCCGAGTCACCATCAACGGTTTCCAGCTCATCGTGATCCGGAAGCCGATCCTCCAGATTCCGGATTGCCGGGACGAACAGGAACACACAGACCACGATCGCCACGTAGACAATCCCGGTCAACACGAACTGCAGCGCCATGCCGGACCCCGGAGACGTTCCGACGAGCCAGCCGAACGTGCGAGACAGCGCCGTGGGCGTCGTCATCGCCGGCTCAGTAACGTAGTCGGCGAGCACTCCGGCAAGCACCGGAGTAATGGGGCCGATCGCATACGCAATCATCCGCCGCGCGCTGAACACGCGCCCCTGCACGTCCGGAGCGACCTTCGCTTGCCAGATCGCCTGACTCGCCCCGTTGACGAACGGACCGAACATCGCACCAATTCCGGCTACGACGATCCAGAAGACAACCGAACGCCCCAGCCCGAAGACGAACAGCGCCAGCGTTCCGGTCAACGCCTCCCCAAGCAAGATGCTTCTCATCCGTCGTCTGAAACCGCCCCACAGACTGATCAACAGACCCCCGACAACGCTGCCGATCGCTGCCGCAGAGCGCACGTAACCCAAGTGGACACTGCTGTTCCCGGTGCGCTCCAGGATGAATGGGTCGAACACGTTGTACGACAGTCCGATCACGAAGTTCAGCGCCAGGAAGAAGAGCAGCAGGCTGAGCAAGCTCTTGCGCTCAAAGATGTAGCGAAAGCCGTACACCGCTTCGCGCAGAAAGCTACCCTTCCCCGCCTGGCCCTCGACCGTCTTCACAGGCGGGGGGATGTCAACGAGCAGCAATGCCCCGATCGCGAGGAAGAACGTCGACACATCGAGAACCAGAATCCCCGTCAATCCGATGATCGGATACAGCGCGCCTGCGAGCAGCGGTGCGAACACCGCCGGGCCGGACTCGACGAGCGACATCATTCCGTTGGCGCGATGGTACTGCTCCTTTGGAATCATTGTGCTGATCGCGGCCGAGTACGCCGGCCACTGGAATGTTTGCCCGAGCCCGGTGATCGCCGCGGCAACGTAGAGGTGAACCATCTGCAACCCGCCGGTCAAATGGAGAAAGAAGATCCCCGCCGTCGCCAGTACCGCTACCAAATCGCTGATCATCATCATCAGCTTCCGGCTGTGTCGATCGACCAGCACCCCGGCGATCGGGGAGAGCACGAGGAACGGAATGATGAACGACGTACTGACCACGCCGAGGGCGGTCGCGCTTCCATACTCTTGGTACGCCCAGATCGTGAGCGCGAAGCTCGTCGCGCTCGACGCCAACACGGAGAAAATCTGACCGGACCACACGAGCGAGAAGCCCAGCATTCCGGTCAGGCTGGGCAGCTTGGTCCTGCGACGACGCAGCATGATCTCTCCTTCTGCACAAACACGGGGAATGAGCCGCGCTCGACACCCAGCTCAGTGGCCAAGTATGCCGTACCGAGCAACCGGCTGCACAAAAGCGCTACGTTCTGTCCGTCGCACGAACAAGCGGGAACAACAGAAGACCGCCGCCCGCAAGACACACCAACGCCATGCCGACGCCGAGCCGGTCTGCGAGAAACCCGAGAAGCGGTGCCAGTCCCGCCATCAAGAACGTTTGCATCTGCGACTCGACGGACAGCCCCGTTGCCATCGTTCGATGGGGAAGCAGTTCCGAAAGGAAGCCTACGACCAGGGGACGACGCAGGTTTTGCAGCACATACACCACGACGTAGCCGAGAATCGCCAACGCCGGAATCCTCGCCCACGCGGCCCCGCCCGCGCCTGCCAGCACCGCCAGGCCAATGAGGTAGGTGCGGTTGACCCCCGTCCGCACGCTGGACACGTCTCGGGCCACACGCCCGGCCCGCGACGATGCAAAGCTCGAAATCAAGTAGATCGCGAAGTACAGAACACCGACGACGACGGCCACCCGTTGCCGCTCATCGAGTGCGATGAAGAGGGGAAGGGCCAGCGCCTCCGCTTGCAGGATCGGTTGCAGGTAGTCCTTGGTCGACTTGAACAGCGCGCCGAACCCCGCACCGCCGAGCAGGCCGCGCAGGAGCACTGGCGAGCGAAGCGTCGCCAGGAACTCCCGTCCGGTACCGATCATCTGGCACACGATGCACAAGCGACACCCCTGGGGTGGCGCATCTCGCTCCCCGTCCAGCACTCGCGGATACGTCAGCATCAAGATGAACGCCAACAAGTACGGTACCATCGATGCGAGGAACACGATTCGATAGCTGCCACCGTAGAACACCAGCGACGCGGCGATCAGCGCTGCAAGCGCAGATCCGAACTGCGATGCCGCACGGGTGTGGCCGTAGTACGCGACCTTCTCGTTCTCCCAACCCCTTAGGCGAAGGTACTCCAGGATCATCGCCTTGTGCGTACCCGACCGGAATGCCTCCCCGCTCGCGAATAGAACCATCGCCCCGGCATATGCAGTGAAGTTCGGGACCGCGTAGAACACGATGAACGACACGAGATACGACGCGAATGACGCCAGCATGGCCTTGCGTCGGCCAAACGTGTCGGCCAACACGCCGGTGGGAATCTCCAGCAGGTTGGTGGCGATCTCGCGGATCGAGTACAGGATGCCGATCTCGAGATACGACATCCCCATCTCGTGGAGGAAGAGGATCAGGAATGGGTCGAAGAAACGCAGATTCTTCAGGAACCCATACAAACGGAATCGAAAGAACATCGCATCCCGCGCAAAACCCATATCCCTGTAGAATACGCCAATACGGTCCGGCGGCGCACGTCGTCGTATCCCGTACGCAACGCGAGGAGGAGGTCACCATGCATGGCGAGCACCACATGACCGGGGAGGAGTTCAGGCAGTGTGCCCATCGCCTGATTGATTGGATCATCGACTACCAAGAACAGCGGGTGAACGACTTGCCGGTACTCAGCCGCGTCTCACCCGGCTACGTTCGCGCGAGCCTACCGGCCGCTGCACCGTCCGACGGCGAGTCGTTCGATGCGATGCTCCGTGACGTCGATGAGATCCTGCTGCCCGGCATCACGCATTGGCAGTCACCGCGTTTCTTCGCCTTCTTCCCGGCGAATACATCGTATCCCGCGATTCTCGGTGAACTCCTCTCCGCTGGACTCGGCGTGCAGGGAATGCTGTGGACGACCAGTCCCGCGTGTACCGAACTCGAGACGCACGTTCTCGATTGGGTCGCCGACATGCTCGACCTCCCGCCGGCCTTTCGATCGAGTGCCTCGGGTGGGGGGGTCATCGAAGACAGTGCGTCCAGTGCCGCATTGTGCGCAATGATCGCGGCGCGTGAGCGCGCCACCGAACAAGTGACGAACCGTTCCGGGATCGACCGCAAGCTCGTTGCGTATGCGTCGTCGCAGGTCCATTCATCGGTTCAGAAGGCGGCTGGGATCTGTGGCATCGGGAAGGACAACCTTCGTGCCATCGCGGTCGATGACGCGTTTGCGCTTCGGCCCGACCAGCTCGAAGAACAGATCCATCGGGACCGAGGCGAGGGAACGGTCCCGTTCTTCGTCTGCGCCACCGTCGGGACTACGTCGTCGCTCGCCTTTGATCCCCTTCCTGCAATCGGAGAAATCTGCCGCAGAGAAGGTCTCTGGCTTCACGTCGACGGAGCGATGGCCGGGACCGCCGCCGTATGTCCGGAGTATCGCCACATCCACGACGGACTGGATCTTGCGGATAGTTACTGCTTCAATCCGCACAAATGGATGTTTACGAACTTCGACTGCGACTGCTTCTACGTCGCCGATCGCGCAGCGCTGATTCGCTCGCTGAGCATCCTGCCCGAGTACCTCCGCAACCGCGCCACCGAAAGCGGTTCCGTCATCGACTACCGCGACTGGCAGATTTCGCTCGGACGCCGGTTCCGCGCACTCAAGCTGTGGTTCGTGATCCGGCACTACGGCGTGGAGGGTCTCCGAGATCACGTACGTCAACACATCGGACTGGCACAGGAATTCCGCGGATGGATCGAAGCCGACAATCGGTTCGAACTCGCAGCGCCTGCTCCGCTCAACCTTGTTTGCTTCCGGCACAGAGCGGGGGATGATGTCACGCGCAATCTCCTCGACGAACTCAACAACTCCGGCGATGTCTACATGACCCACACGGTGCTAAACGATCGATTCTGTATCCGCTTCTGCGTCGGCCAGACGCGGACCGGCGATAAGCACGTGGCACAGGCGTGGCAGGCCATCGACCGTCTCGCGCCGCCGGTCTCGTCGTGAGTATTCGGTTGCAGTTGGCAGGTGTGCCGGGTCCTCCTAGTCTCTATTAGGACGTACGCAGGAAGGTGAGAAACGCGTGATGATGCGGCGCTTCGACGAGAAGCGGAAGGATGTCACCGCCGTGCTCGTGGCGATTGCAACGTTGTTCGCTTCGCTCTTGTGGATCTCGTCCGGCCAGGCGGCAACCGACACGTCCGACCTGAGGACCGCAGCACTCGGAATCATGATGCTCCGATTGGAGGCGGGTACCGAAGCCTCCAATGCCCTGGTGCAAGCGCAGATGTACTATGCCGAGTACGAGGAGGCGCTTGATCGTGCAGCGACCGCCGACGCCTCGGCCGACCTGTGATCCACCGCTGCGCTTCTCCTCAACGTACCGGCAACGGTCGCATCGATTTCCGGTCTCCTTTGACGTCACTCGTTATTCCTCCTGTTCGCTCCGGTATTCTGTCTCGGCACCGGATTCCCAATCGCCGCGGTCCTGTGAGTCGTGCTGATGCTTTCGCCAAGAGAGAGGAAACGCCGCAGGCTGCGCGAACGACCGTTTCCCGATACGTGGCGGCGCGTTTTGCAAGCGACGTCGCTTTATCGTCGCATTCCGCCGCACGACCAAGCCAAGCTTCTCGGGCACGCGCAGGTGCTTCTCGCTGAGAAACGGTTCGAGGGCGCAGGCGGCCTGACCGTGGACGACGCAATGAAGGTCCTCGTCGCCGGCCACGCGGCGGTTCTCCTCCTGCATCGCCCGCCGACATGCTTCCCAAAGCTGTTCAGCATCGTGATCTATCCACAAACGTACGCAGTGGAAGAAGCAGTTGTCGACGAAGCAAGGTTCGTCGAGGAGATCGACGAGCTTCGCGCGGGTGAGTCCTGGACGCGTGGGGCCGTCGTTCTCTCGTGGTCGGATGTCGAAGCCGATCTAGAAGGCGCGGTGCGGAACGTCGTTCTTCACGAGTTCGCCCACCAGCTCGACGCCGAGGATGGAGCGACGAACGGTGCGCCGATCCTCGCAGATCAAGAGCTCCGCCAGCGTTGGGCTCGTGAACTCACCGTGGCGTTCGATCAGCTCGTTGCGGCGGTGGACTCAGGACACCATCCGTTCATCGACGCATATGGGGCTCAGGATCCCGCCGACTTCTTCGCTGTAGCGACCGAGGCGTTCTTTCTTCATCCAGTGCAGCTTCGGCAAGGCCGCCCGTCGCACCACGCCATCCTGCGCGACTTCTACCGGCAGGATCCCGCTCGCTGGTAGACGAGCTTGACAGCTCCGCCGCGCCGCGTCTACTCTCGTTCCGCGTGAGGGGGTGTACAGTACAGCAGGCGACACATTGTCGTCTCCGGTGGACCCGCTCACGGGGGCTTCCCGCGCACTCGTGCGGGAAGGAGTTTGGGTCAAGGAAAGGACGACGGTGTGGACTATTCTCCAACCCTGGCACTTGCCACGGCGGCGTTTGAGATCGCCGTGGCGTTCTGGACGCTGATGTACATCGCCAAGCTGCGCAGCCTGCTGCGAAGGCAAGACAGGCGACCGCACGAGGGCACACAATCGGACAGCCGACAGGCAATCGGACGAACGACGGTCGCGATTCTCCTTCTGCTGGCGGGGTACCAGATTACCGAGGTCGCGATCTGCGCAGATCCGGCGGCGTCCGGCATTCTGCCACGCGCGGCGTTCTCCATCGTAACCGGACTTCCGCCGCTCGGCATCTTGCTGGTCGCCCAACTGCACCGGCCGCGCTCACGCGCGTACTACGCCGGCGCGTACGCAGCGCTGGTCGTCTGTGCGGGGGTAATCGGATGGATCGCTTTGGACCCATCCTTCGCATCCGCGTCGGTGTGCAATGCCGTGTTTGCCCTCTATAACCATACAACGTCGCACTTTGCCTTGTACTCCTGGTACTATTGGATCGGCCTGTTCGCCATGGTTGCGTTCTCGGGGTTATCGCTTAGGCGCCGCATCGAGCAGCCGCACCGTTCCCTGATGCGCGCTGTATTCCTCGGCACACTCGGGTTTGTCGTCCCGTCGGTGCTGACCACGCGGTTCGCACCGGCAGCAGAAGGAGCCCTTCCGTCGATCATGTGCCACTTCGCGCTGATCCTGGCGCTTGCACTCGCGTGGATGGTCTATCGGATGCGCCGGCCGGTGACAGGCTCTGTTCCAACACCGTGCGAGAACGAACGTATGCCCGATAGCGCGTTCGCTAATCGTTGATGCAGTCGACGGTCGACGACAGGCCCCCTCGCGAAGAGAATGAATGCGGCCGGCTTGAGTGAGTAGGGTTCCGCTGCGAAAGCGGGTCTGGACCAAGCGTTACGAAAGCCAATGGCGTAGCACCTGATCGGACAAAATCCGGGAGGGAATAGGCGGCACATCGAGGCAGCATACTCGTTGTCTCTGTGACGATGCGCTATCAAAGAGGTGCTACGGTATGACGAAATCAGGACACGGCAGCGCTGTACTCACCGCCCTACTCGTTACCTTTCTCTGGTCCACGTCTTGGGTGCTGATCAAGATCGGGCTCACCGAGATCCCCGCGATTACGTTCGCCGGGCTACGCTATGCACTCGCCTTTCTGTTCCTCTGCCCCGGCCTGTGGCGACGGCGCGAAGAGATCCGACACCTGAACACTCGAAACTGGGCACTCCTTCTCGCGCTGGGCGTGGTGTTCTACGCACTGACACAGGGCGGTCAGTTCCTCACGCTCGCCCATATGGATGCCGTACCGTTCAGCCTTCTACTCAGCTTCTCGCCCATCTTGGTCGCAGGCATCGGCGCCGTCGTCCTTCACGAACGAACTACTTTGCTCCAGGCATTGGGAATCGCGCTCGCCCTCGCCGGTGCACTCCTGTATTTCGCTCCGCTGTCCGTGCCTCGTGGTTCGGCGGTCGGGTTCCTGCTCGCAGGAGGCACAGTGATCGCTAACGCGGTCGCCGCCGTGCTCGGTCGCGCAGCGAATCGACGGCGAATCGCCTCGCCGGTGGTCATTACCGGACTCAGCATGGGTGTCGGGGCTGCGATTCTTCTCGGGTCCGGTTGGGCGACGCAAGGCTTGCCATCGCTTACGCTTCGGGGTTGGGGCATCGTAGTCTCGCTTGCCGTGGTGAATACCGCGCTGGCGTTTACATTGTGGAACCGGGCGCTCCGCACGCTGTCCGCCACGGAGTCGAGCGTGGTCAACAACACGATGCTCATTCAGATCGCAATCCTCGCGGTACTGCTCCTTGGTGAGAGCTTGAGCGGATGCGACATCGTCGGCCTGCTCGTCGTCGCTATCGGCACGGCGCTTGTCCAGCTCCGCCGGATTCGAAGGCGAGACGCCGCCGAGACGAACAACGAGAAGAATCCGACGACAAGCGAAGAAGGAGAGACACCCGAATGACAATCAAGGTGAAGCAGAAGACGGTAGAGCCGATGTCCGTGCTCAGCGTTCGTCGCCGCGTGAAGGGGCAGGCCGATATTCTGAAGGAGATCGGAGCACTCCGTCCGCTCGTTGCGGACGTTGCAACTGGACCGGTAATGGTCTTGCGACTCGGATTCCCATACGAGGGAAAACTCGACGTAGAGATTGCGTTCCCTACCGATGGACCGGTCGAGAAAGCGGGATTTACGTCCAAGGTGCTCCCGGCGGTTCCAATGCTCTCATTCATCCACGTCGGACCGATCGTCGACGGGCCGGACGGGACGAATCTGTCGGACACCCGAAAAGAGTTCGTTCAGTTCGTACGCGAGAAGGGCGCGTTCATAGGCGACGATCCGGAGCGTTTCATCTACCACGAGGGGGAGGAAACGCACGGCGACAACGCCGAACGATACATTACGGAAGATCAGTACCCATACCACATGCCGATCTGGCTCGGTGCGCTGGAGGAAGGGACGAAGCGAGTCGCCGGTGACGAGGCAGCCGCCCATGTCATGGCGGGAAGTGAGACTTTCATTGAGTCGTACGATACCGCGGGTGCAGCTGCGTGGGTTCCGAATGCGATACAACGACTCCAGTCGGCTGTACCGAGCGAGTCCGACCGCGCATCGATTCTGAACGCCTGTGCTCATCACTACATCGAGCAAAGCGCATACATCATGCGCGAACTCGCCGCCCAAGCCGACGGCGATATCCACAAGCTCGTCAACCTCGTCACGGCCGAGCCGCGCATGGGCGCGACGTACTGGCTCGACGGAACCGGCCCGATTCCGCGAGTCTTCGTTCGGCGCAAGGCTGCCGACCCGGAGGGATACGCACAGGCGACGGATCCCGTGGAGAAACGCTACTACGCGTGTTTCTGCCCCCTGGTCCGAGACGCCATCCGGCGAGGCGAGCCGGTGTCCCGCACGTTCTGTCACTGCTCCGGCGGGTGGTACGTTCAGGAATGGGAGAACGTGTTCGGGGAGAAACCGCGGGTCGATCTCGTGGACACGATGCTCGACGGAGCCGATGCCTGCGTGTTCGCGATTCACGTGCCGCCGGCCTGGCGGTAGCGTGGCTAGGCGGAGTACGCCTGACGTCGCATCATCACTACGCTGAGCACCAGCATGGTCGCGGCAATCGCCGCGAGCACGATCAGTTCGATTGCGATGTCCGCCCACCCCTGACCGGTCAGCATGACCTTGCGTAGCGCAGCGTTGGCGTACGTCAGCGGGCTGATGTACGCCAGCGGCCGAATCGCCGCAGGCATGGTTTCCAGCGGCCAGAATACACCACTGATCATGATCGCCGGAATCAGCAAGAAGAGGACCAATTGCATCGCCTGTGCTTCGTTTCTCGACACGGTGGAGATCAATGTCGCGATGCCCTGAAGGCCGATCGTGAACACGATAATGATGACTGCAACGATCGCCGCGCTTCCGATGAAGCGGATGTCGAATAGGAGGGTCGATGTAAGAAACAGCTCCGCCGCCTGGAACAGCGCGACGGCACTAAACGCCAACGTGTAGCCGATTGTAACCTCCCACGCCCGAACCGGCGCAATCAGAATACGTGTCAGCGTACCGCTCGTGCGTTCTCGCACGACGGCCATCGCCGTCAACATCACGGTGATCAGCGTCAGCGCGAACCCGATAATCCCCGGAGCAGTGAAGTCAAGCATGCGAATGTTCCCGCCGTACAGCGGGTTGACATCCAGCAGACTCTCCGGCGTGAGCGACGCCTGCTGGGTGCCGAGCACGTCGGCAAACGATACTGCGAACGATTCCAGAATCGCATCGGCAATCAGCGGATTGGCGTCGTCCACCGTGAGCACCGTCGACGGTCCCTCCGTGACCGTTCCCGGAAGCAGTGTCACCGACTGCCCGTCCATCTCCACCGTTCGCTCGCCGCTCTGCTGCAGCGCTTCGTTAACCACGGCGTGTGAGAAGTTCTGCGGGAAGTAAAGCGCCGCCCAGACCTTGTGTGCGGCCACTGCATCCGCTGCGGTATCCGGGTCGTCGCTGAACGTGATGTCAAACATCTCCGTGTCCAGACTACTGACAAAGGTGGCGGCAAGATCGACGGCCAACGTCATCCGGTCTGCATTTTTCACCCGCACCGAAGCGAGGCCGTTGTCCTGATTAACGATCACGATCGGTAGGTTGCGAAAGCTGCCGGAGAACGAGTTTCCATAGAGGAGAACGAAGAACAGCGGCAACAGGACGATCAGCAGCAACGTACGACGATCCTGTACAATCCGCCAAAGCACGTTCCGCATTACGACAAGGCTCTTCATCGCGCCGCCTCCCCGCGTTCTTGCAGCACGATGAACGCATCGTCCAAGGTTTCGGTTCCCGTCCCCCGCAGGATCATCTCGGGCGAATCCTGAATCAGCAGACGCCCCTGGCTGAGAAACCCGACGACGTGGCAGCGCAGTGCCTCCTCGACTTGATGCGTCGTCACGACCAACGTCACACCCTGATCCGAGAGCCGGTGGAAGTAATCCCAGAACGTGCGCCGAAGCTTCGGATCGACACCGGCGGTCGGCTCATCGAGGAACGCAAGGCGCGGCTTGTGTAGCAAGCTCACTGCAAGGGATACGCGTCGACGCATCCCTCCGGACAACTCACCCGTCTTCTCACCCCGCCGATCGGCAAGATCGACCAGATCAAGCAGTTCGCCGGCCCGCTCGTGAATTTGCCGACGGGACAGATCGTAGAGTCCCCCGAAGAACTCGAGGTTCTGCAGCACGGTTAGATCGTCGTACACCGCGAAATCCTGCGGCATGTACCCAAGTTGTGATCGAACGCGAACACTCGGCATGCGCCACCCGAGAAGTCGCGCCTCCCCCTCGTCCGGCCGCAGCAAGCCGCACAGCGTACGGATCAGCGTCGTCTTCCCCGCCCCGTTCGGCCCCACCAGCCCGTACAACCGCCCCTGCTCCACGGCAAGATCGAGCCCGTCGAGTGCGACGCGCGTTCGGAATGTCTTCCGCAAGCCGGTCGCCTGAATCACCGTTTCCGCAGCCATCAGAACAGGTTGTACGATAGGTGGATCGTGAGCGACGAGGACATTTCTTCGTCTCCGATTTCGTAGCGTAGTTCACCGACGACGCTCAATCCGATCGAGCCGGCAATCTGCGTGGTTAGGCTCGCCGACGCGACGTGTTCGACGCCCGTCTCTTCTTCCGTCGTCCACCGCCGGTCAATCGCGATCCGGTATGTCGCTCGCGCCGCCCAATCGTCCGGGAGGCGTCGCGAGTAGGTGATCGATCCGTCCAAGGCAAACCGTTCCAGGTTCGCAAGACGAATCTTCCCGGTCAGGCTTGCCGTGATCTGGGTGATCGGATCCGGCACGAGGGCCAGGTTGTACTGGGCGATTCCGGTTGCGGCAACGTTGATCTCCGGAAGGAGTGCGGCCGATACACCGACGCGCAACTGCACATCCTGCCCGCACACCCTTCCCGCTTCCGCTTCATCCATCGTCCCTTCGATTGCAAGCAGACCGAGAACACCGACATCGTCTCCCGACACGAGCCCCGTACCGACAAGCGTCTGCGCCAACGTGAGGATGCGCTCTTCGTCAGTCGGACCGATCTCGCCGAGGACCTGCGCCAACGACGACAGCACGTCCGCCTCCAGCGGCGCAATCAGGACCCCGAGGTCGAGCAGCGCATTCTGGACCCGGATTGCTGTCGCAAGCGGGGTAACATCACGGAACCGGCCGGTCCCGATACCGACGGTAGCGTCTACCTCTACGGAGGCGTCGGATGCCGTCGCCTCCAGAGCCCCAATTGCAAACACGTCGTCTTCGATGTACGCCTTGATGTCGCCGGATCCATCCAGCTCGTACGCCCAGTCGCCGTCTGCTACGCGCAGTTCGGTTCGGGCTGCCAATTCGTGTCCCGACGTCTCCGTGGATACGAGCAAGCTGTAGTCGGCGGCCGCCGTTGCCGTCAGCGAACGCATTCGGTCATCCGTGTACGGTCCGTCGTACCAGAGGAAGCTACCCTGAAGGCCCAGCGCGGTCAGGCGGCTTTGCGGCGGCGCGTAGTCGCACACCGAAAGCACGGACTGCCCCTGCACCCCCAAACCAAGCAACACGGCAATCACGAGAGCCGTCGCAACAACCCGACTGTATCGCATGCTCGATCCCCCAAGCTCTTCGATGAGCCAACGTACTGCGACAGATCGGCTCAGTCAAGGCCTTCCTATTCCTGTAAGGCCTCCTGCACGGCAGGCCGCCATGTGTCGGCGAGCGATCCACCCTCACACCGTGTACCCTTGCTCCATGCGATATACGTGGCTGTTTCTCGATGCCGATGGCACCTTGTTCGATTACCGGGCGGCGGAACAGGCTGCGCTTGCCGAAAGCCTCCGCCAGATCGGCGTGTCGTATCAGCCGGACCATCTCGCATCGTACCAGCGATACAACTCCGCCCTGTGGGGGAAACTCGAACGCGGAGAGGTCACGCGAGATGTGCTGCAATCCGAGCGGTTCCGCCAGCTTCTTGACCAATACGAGATCACTGCGGATCCCATCGCGTTCAACGATCGCTATCTGGAAAACCTTGGGCGCCGTGGCGATCTCATCGCCGGGGCCCGTTCCCTCCTCGAAACGGTACGTGGGCAAGTCGGCCTTCTACTGATCACCAACGGTTTCTCCCGCGTGCAACGCTCACGCCTCACAGTGTCCGGTCTCCTGCCCCTGTTCGATTCGGTGATCATCAGCGAAGAAGTCGGATCGGCGAAGCCCGACGCCGGGATCTTCGACGCGGCGTTCAACGCGGCACGCCGGCCGCGTCGCGGCGACGTCCTCATCGTCGGCGACAGTCTATCATCGGATATTTGGGGCGGCATCAATTACGCCATTGACACGTGTTGGTACAACCCCGCCGGGGCACCGTCTCCCGATGGGCTCACCCCAACGCACATAATCTCGGATCTAGCGGAGCTCGAGCCTATCCTCTCGCGCAGCGAAGCCCGCCCTATCGACTAGAACCACCGCGCTGTCACGCTCGTCAGCGGAGACACGGCGCTGTACACTGGCCGCTGGAAGTGGAATCGTATGGGGGTGGGCAAGGTTATGCGTGTTGTGTTCGGGGCGGTGCTGGCGCTTCTCGCCATCGGCCTGTTGATCGGCGGGGGCACCCTCCTCTGGGCGTACGAGACCCAGCGCAACGCCGACGGGTTCTTCGTAGCGCCTACAGCCGACATCGAAGCCAGCGGCTATGCGATCGTAACCTCCAAGGTCGATCTGGCATCCCATGCGGGCGCATGGTGGCCGGCGGAAACGCCGGGGACAATCCGTCTTTCTGTCCGGTCGACCGACGACCGCGAGGTTTTCGTCGGCATCGCGGCCGAGCAACAGGTCGCGGAGTACCTAACGAACATGGCGTACGACGAGGTACGCGACATCAGCGGCCATCCGGCACAGCTCCATCTCGTATCGCACACCGGCTCCGCTCCCTCTGCTCTCCCCGATGATGAGTCGTTCTGGGTCGCCCGCGTGCAAGGAAGCGGAACACAAACCGTAACCTGGGATCTCGAACAAGGCTCCTGGACGGCCGTCATTATGAACGCGGATGCGTCCGCCCCGCTGTCGCTGTCCGTAGTCGCCAGCGGGCGTTTTCCGATCGTGCGCTCCGTCGCCATCGGCCTCCTCGCAGCAGGCATCATCCTGACCGTACTGGCCGCGTTGCTCCTCGCCGCACGACGTCAACCCACAGGCCAGATGGCGGACCAACCGTTTCCCTCTTCCACCGCGTCGGCAACGCCAGACCCGTACCCGGCAGCGCTGGAAGCCTCTCTGGATACGCCGCTTAGCCCTGCACTTTGGCTGGTCAAGTGGTTCCTGGTGATTCCCCATTACGTCGTGCTCGCCTTCCTGTGGGCCGCACTTGTTCTGCTGACTGGCATCGCATGGTTTGCCATTCTGTTCACCGGCCGATACCCGAAAGGGATTTTCAAGTTCAACGAGGGGGTCATTCGATGGACGTGGCGTGTCGCGTTCTACGCCTACAGCGGGCTCGGCACCGATCGGTATCCGCCATTCACGCTTCACGATACAGCATATCCGGCCCGCTTCTCGGTCGAGTATCCGGAGCAGCTATCGCGCGGATTGGCACTCGTTAAGTGGTGGCTTCTCGCGATTCCGCACTACATCATCGTAGGCGCTCTGACGAGCGGAATCATTCTCTGGTCGTCCGACACCGCATGCAGATGCGGCACTGCCTCCTCGTGGGAAGCGGGAATCGGGTTCCTCGGCGCCCTCGTGCTGGTGGCCGGTTTTACTCTGCTGTTCACCGGCCGCTACCCCCGCGGCCTGTTCGATCTGATCGTCGGCCTGAATCGCTGGGCGTTTCGCCTGCTCGCGTACGTCGCACTGATGACGGACGAGTATCCACCGTTCCGTCTTGACATGGGAGAGCACGAGCCGCAAAACGCTCCGTAACATCGACGCCGCACAGCGGAGGATGCGCTACGTCGCAACCGGCGCTTCCTCTTCTTCGCAGTCCGGTATCAGGGTTTCCAGATTCCGGATCGACGGCACGACAAATCCGATGAGCCCGAGGATGATCCCGATCGCGCCGGCCATCACCATGAGCAGCCCCATCCCGGCACCCGGGCCGGAGCCGACCAGCCAACCGAACAGCGGCACGCCCGCGCCTCCGACGCGCATCAACGGCTCGAACACGTAGTCCGCCAACGTCCCGGCAAGCAGCATTCCAATCGGGGAGGCGATGGACGAGATCATGCTCCGATACGCAAACACGCGACCCTGCACGTCATGCGGAACCTTCGTCTGCCAGATCACACTGCTCGTCGCACTGGCGAACTGCGTGAAGAACACCACGCAGAATGCACCCGCCGCCCACAGCGCGAAACTCTGTCCGATGCCCATCAATGTAGGGCCGAGCAGCATCGCAAACAGAATGCTGGTGAAAATGCCGACGATGCGCCGCTTCGGCCCACCCCAGATCGACATGATCGCGCCGCCAGCGACACCGCCGACTCCGAACACCATCTGTACCGCGCCGAGGATGATCTCGTTTGTGTTCGTTCGAGCCAGGATCATCGGAGATTGAATCGAGAACGCGAGCGTCAACACGAGATTGAGCACCGCGTACGACATCAACAGGTACAGAAGCGGGCGGCGCTTCAGCAAGTAGCGGAGCCCGAACGCCGACTGCCGCCACACGCCTCCCGTGACTTCGCCCCCCTCGTCGCTTCGTGCCGGCCGCGGGATGTGTACGACAAGCAGCATCGCGACCGCGAACACAAAGGTGACAACGTCGATGATCATGATTCCATCGATACCGATGAAGCCGATCAGCGCCCCGGCGAGCACCGGCGCGACGATCCCGGTGGCACTTCCGACCATGCCGACCATGCCTTGCGCACGGCCGTAGTGTTTCCGGGGGATCATCGTAGAGATCGCCGCCATGTACGCCGGGCGCTGGAACGCTTCGCCCGCACCGCCGATCACCGCTACCAGATACACGTGCCAGATCTCCAGCAGCCCGAGTGCGTACATCACAAGCAAGAACACGGTCGACACACCCGCCACAAGATCCCCGTAGATCATCACCTTCTTGCGGCTCCAACGGTCGACGAATGTTCCAGCTACTGGACTGAAGATGATCATCGGAACGAGCGAGAACAGCCCCACCAACGCAAGCGCGGTTGCCCGTCCCGTGACCTCCCATGCCCAGATCGTTAGGCCGAACCGCGTCATCGACGATCCGATGATTGAAACAAACTGGCCCAGCCAGACGACGGAGAATCCTAGCATGCCGCCAAACCGACCACTCCGGCTTTGCTTATGCGCTCCCACACCAGCCTCCATTCAGACCTGAGTATGCACGTTCGACCGTTTCGTATACGTCGTTTTATCCCGCGTATTCGTTCACTCGATGCTTCATGTGTTCATTGTTCGCAATCAGATTACGGGCTAGGATTACTGAAGGCTTAAGGAAAGACAATAGGAGAGCTAGCATGCCAGACGACAAGCGGCAGGCAATTCTCAATGCGGCGGTCCACATCTTCGCGCGAAGAGGATACCACGCCACACGAATCAGCGACATCGCAGAACGAGCAGGCATCGGGAAAGGCACCGTCTGTCTGTACTTCGAGAGCAACGCCGACGTCCTGATCTCCATTCTGCAAACATTCGTCGACGCGAGGTCTTGGCATTTGCCGACGAACTGATCCATGAAGCCGTGACCGCACGAGAGGGCATCGGGCGCTTCTTCCAGAACAGCTTCGCACGCATCGCAGAGAACCCCAACCTGATTGCCGTCCTCGGCCAACGCCTATTTCTGTCGGATCCGGCGATGCGCAAACGCGGGGAGGTGTTCTTCCGCGCAATCATCGTCCGGATTGTAGGCAAGATCGAAGGCGTAATGCGAGCCGGACAGGTTCGCTCCTACGATCCCGCGATCGTCTCCTGCGCTATCATCGGTGCCATCAGCACATTCGAGCTCTACCATGTGCTGTACCCCGATCAGGATCCGATTGAGTTCATTCCACGCGTAACGGATGAGCTCACGCGCTTCTTCACCGGAGCGCTGGTCCCGGACCCCATGGGGTGACGCGCACCGGCGCACGCGGACAGGCGGAAGTTGAACCCCACCACGTTCGCGTACGACTCATGCATGTCGAGCGATTCATCGGACGGCTCGAATCCACCCATAAGGAGCACGCTACATGACCTTCTCCATCGTCGCCGTAGATCGAGAGCAAAACGAAGCAGGGCTTGCCATCGCCTCCTGTTGCTGGGATGCCGGACAAGTATGCATGGCATGGCACGACCTCGGTGCAATTGCGTCCCAAGCCAGCGGAAACCTCGCCTTCCTCGGCACGTTCCGCGACCGGATAGCTGCAGGTGATGATCTCGATGCCGTTCAGCGGAACTTCCGTTCCATCGACGAAGCAATCGAGACAAGACAGATCGGCATGGTCTCGCCGTCCGGTGGTGCGTACGCGTTCACCGGCAAGCAGTGCGCTCCGTGGGCGGGGCACCGCGCCGGCGAGAACTACGCATGCCAAGGGAACATCCTCGTCGGCCCCCAGGTAATCGATGCAATGACGGAGGCGTTCCAAGCAACGGATGGACCGCTATACAAACGCCTCTACGCCGCCTTATCCGCCGGCGACGACGCCGGTGGAGATCGCAGGGGACGTCAGAGTGCCCGCCTCGCGGTGAAAAAGCCGGGCTACGGTCAGCCCGGTACGGACACGTTTATCGATATCTCGATCGAGGATCACGAGAGTCCCGTCGGCGAGATCGGTCGAGTCCTCGGCGTCGGCGAGGAGCTGATGACGATTCTGGGAATGCTCGGCACGTTCTCGGAGGCGGCGGACAACGACAAGCCGGGCATCCTTCACGAGCTCCGCACGTTTCTCGATGACAAGCGACACTGCCGCCACCTTGACTGGTGGGAATCGCTCGCGTCCAACTACTACGAGATCGGCGAGGTCGATCGGGCAATCGAAGCGTATCAGGTGTACTTGGAGATCAATCCCGGACTGTCCGCCGTTCTACAACACGGCGTAGACGCGGGCACGTTCCCCGCGGAGCTTGCCTCGCAACTCAACCTGTCACCGTAGCGCGCGCTGCATCTGGACACAGGAATTGCGTACGACGTGCTCTACCTATCGTGACTGATCGACGCGGAACACACATCACAGATCACTATCCGCTGGATGCCACTTCGTCAGTAGAGAGACGATGGACGCAAGTCACGCAGGAGATCCAATCACGTTCGGACGGACGTGTCGGGTGCCGGCTCGGCAGTCGAGTCACGGATGATGATCTCCGGAGAGATCTTGACCGATCGAGGACCTGGCCCCGCCGACGCACCAATCCGTTCGAACAGCATTGCCCCCGCCGTGTGCCCGATTTCGTACGGCTTCTGATCCACAACGGTCAGGTGCGGTTGGAGAACCACCGCACAGTCGAGGTCATCAAACCCGACCAATGATACTTCACGGGGACACGCAAGATGTAGCTCACGAATGGCTTTCAGCGCCCCCAGCATCATCGGGTAGTTCGTAGCGAACACGGCTGTGGCATCCGTGCTTTGCAGTAGGTATTTCGTAGCTTCGCAGCCCTCTTCGATGTGCGAATACGCGTCCAACACCAAGTTGGGATCGAGTGGAATGCCATGATCTAAAAGCGCCTTCTGGTATCCGAACAGGCGCTCCTTGAACGTTTGGATCTCGCGGATTCCAGTGAGGAGTCCGATCCGAGAATGGCCGAGCTTAATCAAATGACGCGTCGCTTCGTAGGATCCCTCCACGCTGTCCGCAAAGACCTGATCAACTTCCAGTCGTTCGATCTGGCGAACGACCAGCACGATCGGCAACCCCATATCCAGGAACGGGCGTACGTTCTCCCGGCCCCCTGTGCTTGGGGCCATGATGATGCCGTCGATACCATGCTCCGCCATTGCGGACATGCAAGCCCGCTCCTTCGATGGCTCGTCCCGCGTGTTGCAGTACCAGATGTTGTACCGATGCATTTCGGCCTGCTCTTCAATGCCTTCCGAAACGATCTGGAAGAATTGATTGCGGGGATCGGGAAGCAGAACACCGATGGAGAACGATTGGCCTTTGCGAAGACTTCGACCGACCGCGGACGGTCGATACCCAAGTTCCTCGATGGCCGCTCGCACGCGCTTCTGGAGTTCGCTGCTCACGAATCGTGTTCCGTTGACGACGTTCGAGACCGTAGCAATCGATACGCCTGCGCGTTTCGCCACATCCTTGATCGTCGGCTTCTCCTTGGACACTATACGAACTCCTCGGACACTGTCATCAGTTGTACTGTTTCCTACCTCCCATGATACACGACCAACCCTCCGCCGCATAGGCACATCCGTGCTACGATCGCGGAAGTGCTGCGAGCAGTTCAGTGTACTCCGGGACGAGATCCTCTGTGAATCGCCGAATACCTTCCGCCGTCTTCGGGTGTCGCGCCATTGCCTTCAGAACACGAAACGGAATCGTTGCGATCTGTGCCCCGGCGAGCTCCGCAGCGCGCACGTGGAGCGTATGCCGAACGCTTGCCGCGATCACTTGGCAGTTGAGTCCGTATGTATTGAGGATCTGAACGATCTCGGCAACAAGGCGATCCCCGGGCACAGAACCCTCCGCGCCCCGGGAATCGCCGACCTCAAGGAAGTCGTCAACTCGACCCATGAACGGACTAACGTATCTTGCTCCGGCTTTGGCGCAGAGCAGGGCCTGCTCCGGAGTCATCACGAGCGTCGCGTTCACCGGGATCCCAAGCTCCGACAGCTTCACCATGGCACGCAGGCCATCGAAATCCGGCTGCGGTCCTCCGGTGCTTGTGTTCACCGGCACCTTGATCACAACGTTCTCACGAACCGGGTTGAATCGCTGATGCAAGCGCGCCGCTTCCTCGACAATCGTATCGGCGTCCAGGCTCGCCACTTCGAGACTGACGGGGCCCGGAACGATTCGGCAGATCTCTTCGATGTATGCCTCGATGTCGATCCCCTCACGCTCGTCGAGGGCCTTTCGAATCAACGTTGGGTTCGTCGTCAACCCATCGACGATTCCCCACGAGCATGCTTCCCGGATCTCGGAGAGGTCCGCCGTATCGATGAAGATCTTCATCCGCCTACCGACCTTCCGATGTTCCGCTCAGTGCATCACGGCAAGCTTTCAGGAAGAACTGCACGAATGTTGCACCGGGATCCTGGATCCCCTTTGCCTGCTCTCCAAGCCAGCGTGCCCGCCCGACCTTTGGAGCGAGATCGCACGTACTCCTCGCGCCCTGCTCGGCAGCGTTCGCGGCAGCGGAGACAACGCCGAGCCAGCTCTCTCCCCGATCTACGGCGCCCTGCGCAGCTTGACAGGCGGGGGCGAGCGCGTCCAGGATCGTTCGATCTCCGACCTTCGCACGCCCCCGTGTCGCGATGCCTTCCGCTGCTCCCTTGAGCATCTCAGTGAAGTCTTCCACAGTGATTTGATCCCTGTCTTCGATGCATTTGCCGGCGTGCATAAACGCTGTTGCGAAGAACACCCCGAAGGTTGAAGCGGCAGCATTGTTGAACGTCAATCCCAGCGATTTCAGCAAGCGAGACGGAGGTTCTCCCTCCAATTCATCCAGCTTTCGTTCAATCGCCGTAAGTCCTTTGTCGACGGTGATCCCCAGATCCCCGTCGCCGCAGGCGGCGTCAAGCAGTCGGAGTTCCTCGCTTCGTGCTTTGACATCCGCCGCAATTGAACGAAGTGCAAGCCGTAGCTCCTCAGCGCCAAGCGACTCGGACGGCATCTTCACCTTCCTTTCCAGTACCCCGCTTGCCCGATTTACGGGCGGAACACCTGTTGAAGGAGGAACGGAGAGAAGCATGGCGCATCCAGGAGAGTCCGAAGCTCTTCACTGAGCCGTAATAGGCTGATCGACGCCCCCTTCATCTCCATCGACGTCGCATACTCCCCCACAAACGAGCGATGGATGCGTATCCCGCGCTCCTTCAGGATGGCGGCGGCCCGTCGATACATGATGTACAGCTCAGAAGGAGCTGTCGCGCCAAGACCGTTTACGAGCACGGCGACTTCATCGCCCGATGCAAACGGCAAGTCGGCCAGCACACGCTCCATCATGAATTCGACGATGTCGTCCGCGCTCTTCAAGGGGCCGCGTTCGATCCCACGCTCACCGTGAATGCCCATCCCGATTTCCATCTCCGTCTCATCCAGAGAGAATGTCGGAACGCCGGCGGCCGGGATCGTACAAGGAGAGAGCGCCACACCCATGCTTCGGGTGTTCTCTCCGGCAGCATCTGCAATGCGTTTGACGTCCTCAAGAGACGCGCCTTCCGCGGCCTTTGCCCCCGCGAGCTTGTACGCGAAGAAGATCCCGGCAATCCCTCGCCGGGACGCACGCTCTTCCACCGGAGCAGACGCTACGTCGTCCGCACCGAGCGATGTGGCAACTGATATCCCCTCGGCTTCGGCCATCTCTGCAGCCATGTCGAAGTTCAACACGTCGCCGCCGTAGTTGCCGTATAGATACAGAACACCCTTCCCGCCGTCGATCGCTCGGGTCACTTCCAGCATTTCCTCGACAGAGGGAGACGAGAAGACATCACCGATTGCAACGCCGTCCGCCAACCCTTTTCCGACATACCCAAGAAATAGCGGGATGTGTCCAGAGCCTCCTCCCGTAGCGATGCCAACCTTCCCCTCAATCGGTGCGTCGGCGACGACAAGTCCACGCGTGCCTCGCTCGGAGGCTGCAGCGGCCTTGAGGTGGTTCGGGTGCGCCGCGAGGATCCCTTCGATCATTTCATCAACGTATGCCTCGGGCGCGTTCAGTATCTTCTTCATGATGGATCCCCCTTCTCCTCGTCCAAGCGCCTACGCTCTACAACTTCTTCGCGAGCCACTTCACTAGGTTGATCAGGAACTTCGTGTACCCTTCCTTCCAGTCAACCAGACCGCGGCCCCAATGCGGCGCGTAGTCGGTGGCCAAGGCGAAAGTCCGACCCTTCTCGAACGTCCCCGCAACCATGATGGGATCGCCGTTGTACTCAGCCAGCAGTTCGCTATCAGGTCTTTGCACGACCTCGTTGTAGCCGGAGAAGAGAACCGGCGCGTTTTTCCAATCCACGCCGCTCACAATGGGATGCTCGGGCTTCACGATCGTCGGAATCATTCCTTCGGAGAGCTCAACGCGGTCATCCCACGGGTGACAAGTAACGGGCAGCACGTCTTCCAATGGAGTCTTGTGCCATTTGGCCTGACCGAACATGCCACCAAAGGACATCCAGCCTCCGATTCCTGCGATTCCGCCTCCGGCCTTGACGAAGTCCTTGAGTCTGCCCAGGCGGTTCTTCCCCATCGGGCAGTTCAGGAAGCGGTCCTCGTACATGATGATCGTATCGGTGCCAATGTCACTAACGATGACCACGTCGTACTTACTGAAATCGTAGGGGAAGTCCCGTTGTGCGCTGTGCGTGGGGATATAGTCTACTTCGATTTCCGGATCACTTCTGAGTGCCTGAAGGGCATGATCAGCTTCTCCGTGGACAACGCCATCCGTCCAAGCGTTCATCCCCTTTAAATACGTGGTCACGAGGATCACTTCATCGCCTGCATACAGTACCTTGATCATACGATGTCTCCCTTTCCTGCGTTAGTGTTTAGAGTTTGATGTCGCGCATCGGTCTGCGCCCCAGAACGCAAATCCCTAGCAGTGCGATGACCAGGATCAATCCCTGCGCGATGTCCTTCGCGTAGAACGGAAGACCGATCATCGTGAATCCGTTACTCAAACTTGCCATGAACAACGCGGACAGAATGATCCCGGGCGCGTTCACCACGCCCCCTTTCAGGAACAGGCTCCCGAGAAAGACGGCGATGACCGTTGGGAAGAGATACCCCTGTCCGATTGTAGGGTTCGCCGCCCGTAGCATCGAGATCAACAGCAATCCGGCCACTCCCGACAGAGCGCCACCGAGAACGAACGCTAGCGTACGGTTTAGACGCACGTTCAATCCGACGTGTCGTGCAGCGTCTGGATTGCCTCCACTTGCGTACATGTAGCGGCCTCGCCGCGAGTACCCGTAGAAGATCACGGCAGCAACACCGATGATCGCGAACGTGAACACCGCATTCGGTATCACCCCGAGCGTGTAGCTGCTCCCGAACAGCTTGTAGAACGTCGGCACGTGCAGTGGGTAGATCTCGGCCCCTCCGGTGACGTACTTGGCGATCCCTTGCAGGAAAATCATCATGCCCATCGTGGCGATAAACGCCGGGATTCTCGCGCGAACGACAAGAAGCGAGTTCACGAATCCCACGGCCGTACCAAGAGCCATTCCCACCACGAAGATTAAGAATGGATTCATCTCGTTCATCATCATCGTGATCGCGATGACCCCGACGAGCGAGGTGTTCGCCGCAAACGACATGTCGAAATCGCCGTTGATAACAATGCCGCCCAGGCCGAGGCCGAGGATCCCGATGATGCTAGCCTGGCGAATGATGCTGAAGATGTTAATCGCGCTGTAGAACCGTTGCTGAAGCGCGCCAAATACAATCCAGATTACAATTGCAGCGACCAACAGCCCGTACTTCACCAGGAACATCCGCCAGCCGCCTGGAGAACCTCCTTGAAGCTCTTCCTGATGCTCACGTACATCGGATGTCTTGTTCTCGCTAGTCATCGACACATGCCCCCTAGAACGCCCACTCCAGGACCTGCTCCTGGTTCTGGATTTCATTGCGCCGCAGTTCTTTCACAATCGTTCCGTCTTTGAAGACGTAGACCCGGTCGGAGATCCCGATCACTTCGGCAAGCTCGGAGGAGATGAAAACCACGCCCAATGCATGCTCCTCCGCAAGCCGGCGGAGAAGCTCGTAGATCTCGTGTTTGACGCCGATATCGATACCCTGCGTCGGCTCGTCGAGGATGATCACCGAGGCGTCTTCCTGCCGTGCTAGCCAGCGCGCAATCAGGATCTTCTGTTTGTTGCCACCACTGAGGCTGTCAACCTCTTGCTGGATGTCGGTGTACACTAGGCGAAGTTCTCCGTCGTCGGCAATCGTCTTCGCGGCGGCGGCCTCAGCTCGATGGTTGATCAACCCCAACCGATTGACGAAGCGCGAGATGATCGGCAGCGTGAGGTTCTCTTTCAGATTGAAGCTTGCGAACAGACCGTGCCGCGATCGGTCTTCCGGAACGAGGAAGATGCCGTTTTGGATCGCCCGCTTCGGGCTTCTGAACTTGACTTCTTCGCCACGCAGTCGCACGGTTCCGGCCGTTTGCTCGGTCAGTCCAAACAACAGCTCGGCCAGCTCCGTTCGGCCCGATCCCACAAGCCCGTAGAACCCCACGACCTCCCCCGGAGCAACGGAGAATGTAACATCGTGAAGCTTCTCGCCGTCCGATACACCGTCCACATCCAACAACGTCTCATCCGATGTGTTTGCGTTCACCGCCGGGTACAGGTCCCGGATGTCGCGGTTCGTCATGTGGCGGATGCAGGCATCGCGATCGAGGCTAGCAGCGTCCTCCGTGGCGACCCGCACACCGTCTCGGAAGACCGTGATCCGGTCGGCGATCTTGAAGACTTCTTCCAGCTTGTGCGAGATGAAGATTACTCCAACGCCTTGCGAAACGACATTCCGGATCACCTCGTACAGCATCACCGTGTCCCGGTGAGTCAGGCTGGCCGTCGGCTCATCCAATACCAACAAGCGAGGGCTGTGGAACAACGCCCGAAGAATTTCAATCACCTGCTGCTCGGACGGTCGCAGCGCCTCGACCTCAACATCAAGGTCAACTTGCGCCCCGACGCTGTCCCGGATCTCGCGAGCCGTCCTCCGGGTCTTCGATTCGTGGATCAGCGAGCCGTAGCGCGTGCTCTCTCGGCCGAGGCAGATGTTCTGAGCACCTGTGAGAAACGGAATGAGATTCCGTTCCTGATACACCATGCTAAGGCCGGCCAGGAGTGCATCGTGCGGAGAACGAAACGACACGCGTTTCCCCTCGAGGAGCAATTCGCCGCTAGTTTGTCGGTACACGCCGGAGAGTACCTTGCAGAACGTGCTCTTTCCCGCCCCGTTCTCTCCGAGCAAGGCATGCACTTCACCAGGCTTCACCGCGAAATCTACATCATTGACTGCCACAACACCGGGAAACACCTTGGTTACGTGTTTTGTTTCGAGCACAAGAGCGCTGGGCATCGCGTTTCTCCTGCCTTTCGTACTCGATCAAGGGACTACAGTGGCCCCAAGTCCCGTCGCGCGGTGTGGGGCCACTGCAGATCTCACCGTATTCGTGGGCTAGATCGTGTACGGATCTCCCCAGTTGTACCAGACGTCCTCACCGGCGTTCGGGTCGTAGTAGTCGAACAGACTGTGAACTGACGCGCCGACCGGTGGGCAGTTCTCTTCCGTCACGAGGCCGCCCTTGCAATAGATCACCTTGGAGATCGGGATCATCGAGTCCGCGGTGTACGGCGCGATACCTTGGACCTGGATCTCGTCGATTGCCTCCATCAGCGTGTGGCAGTAGAGCTCGAACGGCTGCGCATAACTCGCGACGAAGGGCTCGCTCGGATCTCGGATCAGGCGGAACGCCTCCGCCCCACCGTCGATGCCGGTGCAGAAGATATCGTCGGCCGTGTACCCACGGTCGAGGACGGCCTTCGCCGCGAACATGCCAAGCGTGTCCCATCCGCCGAAGACCCATTTGATCTCGTCCCCGAAGCGAGTCAGCCAGTTGTCCATGAAGTCGTACGAATCTCCGGAGTAGTTCTCCATCGTGACCCACTCCGTGGCGAGTGACACCATGTTCGGGAAGTCGTCGATGATCGGCGTAGCGGCGGCTGCGCGGCGCCTGGCGATGTGCCACTTGCAGCTGATGTAGACAACCCCCCCAACGTTTCCAAGTCGGTTGAGGCCGTAGTACGCCATCTCCGCGCCTGCGATTCCACCGGGCATGGTCGCGTTGACGATGATGCCCGGCATCGGCTCGGTATCCAGGCAGTACACGCCGATACCCTGCTCGCGCGCCAGCGCGATGACATCCGTCAGGCCCTGGACGTGCACATACTGAAGGATGATCGCGTCTACGCCCGCGTTGATCAGCGTTTCCATCATGTCATGCTGCGGCCCAATCTCGCCCCCAGCCATTTCAACTCTCGACGTCCAACCACGCTCCGCGCACTCAATCTCGAAGTGCTGGACGTTCCGTATACACGATTCCGACGACAATGAGTGTCCGACAAATGCGATCACCGGATTGTCAGACAACGGGTCCGGCATCGGGAACTCATCATCGACTGCCAAGCAGCCGAGACTCATAAACAGCACCAGCACGCCGAGTAAAACAGCAACTCGTTTTGCATTCATCCTTGCGTCTCCCTCCTCACAGTACAGCCTTCGTATCCGCTGAACTACTTACCCTGTCTGCGTTAACTATATGGAAGCGATCGCCCTCCTTTCCTGCATTCCAGAGTTTAAACGTTTTTCCGATTCTGACACGAAACGGTACTCATGTCAAGTGCTGATCCGAATCTCATGTTATCCCTTTCTAGACCTACAGAATAAGTCACTCTGCCACTCGACGTCCGGTCATGTGCAATCGGCCGTTCCATATGAATCGCTGATTAAGCAGAAAACACGCCTTCGCAGTTATGCGTAAACGAGTCCATCAGCGATGAGCCTGTGACGGTAGAGGGTTTCATCCCTGTCTAGATCAGCGATCTCAATCACCATCACCACCGCAGAAACACGCTCGGACTGTCTGGCTCAGTGCACACTTCTATGCGACTTGAATAGTAAAGGGGGATTGGGTATAGTCGAACAATGTTATGTTCTCTGCCCGGTCAATTGACATCTCTCCTAGCATGTGCGCCACGGAGGTCCGTGAGGTAATAGCGTGAGTCGAAGTCGGCAACCGAAAGAGAAACCTGAAGCGATTCCGTGGACGCTGCTCGGTCGGGCTCTCTCTTTCCTGCTACGATACCGACGGACACTGGCCGTGGCAATAGTCAGTACGACGGGGACCGCGATTCTGTGGTTCGCGTGGCCGTACTTCTTCCGCGGGCTTACGGACGCCGCCGTTGCTGGCAACATGCAGACCTTCTGGCATCTACTCGTTGCGGCGTTGGGGGCCATGCTTCTCGATTCCGGAGCGCAGTACGTCAGAGGGGTTACCGTTTCGTCCCTCGGCGCATCGGCGATACGCGACATGCGAAACTGCATCACAGCCCACATCCAGCGCCTCCCTATGCTCAGGCTCCAGGTCTACCATTCCGGCGACCTGCTCTCGCGACTGAACAACGATCTCGATCAGACAACGAAGCTGTTCCAGCAAGCGCCGAACTACGTGTACTCACCTGTCCAACTCATCGGCGGCCTAGCCTTCATGCTGTGGATCAGCCCAAAGCTTACTCTCGTGATCTGTGCATCCATGCCGGTTTCCGTAGTGCTATTCGAGCGTGTGATCCGCCCGATGCAAAGGCATTCCGGCGAGAAGATGAAGTCTCTTGCTGCTGTCAATGCTTCGCTGCAGGATGCAATCCGCGGTGCGCCAATCGTCCGAGCCTTTGGTTTGCAGGGCGTTCTGGGACGTCGATTCGACCGCCAGGTCAAGGATGTCGAGCGGCACGACATGCGAAACCAGATTCGAGCCATCCTCTCGTTTATCCCCTTTCTTACGTTGCGCTACATCCCGCAACTGCTGGTTCCGATTTACGGCGGGTTGCTTGCGTTCCGGGGAGAGATCTCGGTGGGCGATCTGCTTGCTGCGAACTACCTTATCTGGACAGTCTTTCGACCGCTCGAGGCGTTTCTCGAATGGGTTCGAGAGACGCGCGAAGCGGCCCCCGCTCTCCATCGAACATTCGAGATTCTCGACACAACGCCGGAGAGGGCGGGCGGAAACCCGGTCGTCTTGAATCCGACCGTCGACCCGATCGTCGTCGATCGGGTCGCATTCAGCTACGCCGACGGCCCCCGTGTGCTCGACGGAGCCACGTTTCATGTCGCCGCCGGGCGGAGTGTCGCCCTGGTCGGTTCCAGTGGATGTGGAAAGACGACGATCCTGAGAGCCCTTTGCGGATTCGTGGACCCGGAGGACGGTGAGATCCGCTTATATGGGCAACCTCTGGCCCGCGCTGACCTCGCCTCGGCGAGGGAGCACGTGTCCCTGATGGCACAGGATCCATTCCTGTTTCCCACATCCATTCGCACCAACATCGCCTTTGGACACCCGGATGCAACGGAGGATGACATTGTGGCTGCGGCCACCGCGGCCCACGCCCACGAGTTCATCTGCAGCCTGCCGGACGGATACGAGACGAACGCCGGGGAGCTCGGACACCGACTCTCCGTCGGACAGAAGCAGCGCGTATGCCTGGCACGAACGATTCTCAGAAGTGCGCCAATCCTGCTCCTCGACGAGCCCACTGCCGCTCTTGACAGCCAATCCGAAGCCATTGTCCTGGAGGCGTTTGAGCGCTTGATGCACGGAAAGACGACGATCCTTGTTTCACACCGGCTCTCTACTCTCCGAAACGTAGACGAAATCTTCTTGCTCGACGGCGGGAGGATCGCCTGCCACGGGACTCACGAAGAACTCATCGCCGGCAATTCGCTGTATCGGGCGTTCGCCATGCGGCAGACTGACGGTCGTTCCAAGGGTTGTGCGCCATGAGAGTGCGAAGGAATACACCTCGTTTTGCACGCGTGCTTCAGCTGATGGATCATCGCAAGTGGGCCTATCTGGCAAGCATCACGATCTGGGGCGTCGTACTCGCATTCTGTTTCAACCTGGTGATGGCGTTCGTCTTTCAAGACGTACTGAACGCCTCGCTGGCCGGGGACTTCTCTCTTCACATCCGTGCGATCGTCCTCGCGCTGGCGACGTTCATTCTGGGCATGCCGATCGCCAGTCTCGGACGGTACGGGATCACCATCGCCACGCTGCGGACAATCACAGCAATCCGCGCGCGGTTGTTCAGCGTCATCAACCGGCTGCCCATGGCCCGCCTCGGTGAGCGGCACAGCGGGGACCTTGTATCGAGAACGACGAATGACGTCGAGACCATCCGCAACATGTTCATGGGTACGATGACCGGGTTCACTCAAGGTATAGCGCAAGGAACGATTGGGTTGGCCGCCGTCTTCGCCCTGGAGTGGCGTCTCGGCCTCGTGTCCATTACGTGCGGCCTGGCGTTCTGCACACTCAGTACCGCATACGCCCGCATGCTGCGGATTCGCAGTGACAAGCTACAGTCGTCCGTCGCGTCGATGACTGAGCGCCTCTCGGACCTTCTCTCCGGCGTCCGTGTCACCCGCATGCTCCGACTCGAGGAGACCATCCATCATCAGTACACCGCTGCCTCCAACGAAGCAGCACGCCGGACCATCGACCACGCGCGCTCGAAGGCAGCATTCGATGCACTCCAATCGCTCCTCGAATGGATCCAGCAAATCAGCGTACTCGGCCTAGGGCTCCTCCTCTTCTCGCACGGTCAGATCTTGGTCGGGGCGGTGTACGCGATCGTCCGTCTCCAAGGGAATGCAAGCTTCCTGTTCCAGTACTTCGGGCAGTTCCTGACGAGCATCCAGCGTGGCCTCTCGGGCGGGAGTCGAGTTCTCGAAGTCCTCGAACTCCCGGTGGAAGTGGAGACGGTGAGGACTGTGGCCGCCCAGCCCACGGATGCTTCCGTTGTCTTGCGCGATGTCTCGTTTGCCTACGATCCGGATACCGACCGCTCTACGCTCATGTCGGTGTCTCTTGCGGCAACCACGGGTGAGGTCGTCGCTCTCGTAGGACCCAGTGGCGGCGGCAAGTCTACCTTGCTGCGCCTTCTCCTCGGATTCTATCCCCCGAGCGCAGGGGAGATCCGAGTTGGCGGGCTGTCAGTGTCCGAGGGGCGTCTCCACGCACACCGTCGACTGATGGCCTATGTGTCACAAGACGCGTACCTGTTCACCGGCACGATCCGCGAGAATATCGGCTACGGCAAGCCAGGCGCAAGCGAAGCGGAGATCGTGGAAGCCGCCAAGGCGGCGAACGCACACGGGTTCATTCTCGAGCAACCGGATGGCTATCAGACGGACATCGGAGAAGCGGGAGCGAACCTGTCAGGTGGGCAGAAGCAGCGTATCGCCATCGCCCGTGCGCTGCTACGCGACGCGCCGATCCTTCTGCTCGATGAGGCGACCAGCGCCCTGGACAGCGAATCCGAACGGCTCGTCCAGGAAGCACTCGATGTCCTAATGCAAGGCCGAACGACCATCGCCGTCGCCCATCGCCTATCGACGATTGCTCATGCAGATCGCATCTACGTTCTCAATGACGGACGGATTGTGGAGGAAGGCCGACACGACGATCTCTTGGCAGCAGGCGGAGTGTACCGCCGGCTGCACGATCTACAGTTCGCCGTCAACACAGAAGAGGCATTCTAGTCTTCTGGAAGTTGCAGCGCGCTACCCGCTCAGCGATCGCAGGTAGTCGAGTAGATCGCTTAACCTCTCTTTGGCAACACCGTCAACCGGGTTCTTCATCTGGTTCTTCACGTCCTTGTTCCCCAGCAGAACACCGGCGCCCCAGATCATCGCCTTGTTCATCCCGCGCAGCTTCGCATAGTCAAACCGCCCAGGCAATGGGAAGAACTGGATCCCCGAGCGGATCGCCTCCGGGAATGCGTTCTCCACCCAGCCGAGGACCGGTTCCGTCGCCGGGTCCGCGCCGGATGTCGTGAACAACGCGACGTTCTTGCCCTTCAGATCGTTCCAGTTGTTCGCGATCCACCCTTTCAGAAACGGCTTGTTGGCGATAACCGGACAGCCGATCACCACCGGATCCGCCCCTTTCCAGGAAGCGTTCTTCTCCCGTGTATCGTGAACCGGGAATCCAGTCTCCTCGTGGATCCACTCCGCGTACTGCTTTGTACTCCCGCTACTGCTTCGATACAGGATGATTCCGTTCACCAACCCCCCCCTCTCTTGCGATCCAGCGGTTGACGCCGCTCTCGCAGACTCTTCTCTCACGACTCCCCGCGCACTTCATCGAAGAACGCCTCGATCCCCCGATTCACTTCGCCGGCTACTTCTACGTTCGCGAGGTGCGCCGATTCGACAATCCGGATTCATACATCACTCATCAGCGATGCCGCCGCCGCTGCGCGGTCATCATCACCGACCACGTTGTCCTACGTTCCCAAGAACAGGAGCACCGGGACCTCGATCGTAGCGAGCTCGTCGGTCGGAATACCAATTGGGGGGATCACACGGGGAAATGATCCCCGCATCATCGCCACGAACCATTCGCCGTACGGATCGAGAACCGAAGGCGACGTACCGAGCACCCAACGAAGCGTTCCCTGCTCGACCCATGAGAGATGAATGAACTGGGCGGCGACCAGCCGCAGTCCCATTTGGAGCGGCGGCGACGTAAGCCCCATCGGCCCGCAGAGGATCAACTCGGAAACTCGATTTGGGTACGCGATGGCGTAGCTCATCGCGATGAATCCACCGTTCGACGCACCCACAACAATCGACCGATCGACACCGAGCGCATCGCCGATCTCAGCGTACAGCGCGACGATCTCGTCGCGGTTCTTCGGATATACATCGACATCGGCAAGCCGGCTCTTGTTCACTTCACCGATATGGTCGACTGCGTACGTTCGATACCCGGCAAACGCCTCGATATTGGCTCCCCACGACGTCGCCGACAGCTCCGACGCGTGGAAGAGCAGGACCGGCTCCGCATCTTGCGGCCCACTTGCAACCACGTGGACCGTGCCGTATGAGGTCTCTACGTCCAGCTCCTCGTACGCAACCGTCAGTCGGCCAGCCGCTCGTCGTAGATCGCCATCAGGTGATCGCGCGCCTCCGCCGTGCGGTAGATCGTGTTCTCCAACGTCGCATCCGCCTCCTCCGGCTCGACGACATCCCCGGCAACGCCAAGCGCAAGCAAACAGGCGATCCCAATCAGTAATCCTTGCGCGAACATGAATCCCCCCTCGGATGAAGAAGGAGTGTAGGCAGCAAGTCAACGCCGAGTCAAGGCTATCGACTCACTCTCTAGCTCGAACGACGGCAGCGAGACGCTCGATCCAGATGCTCTGTGTACGCAGATTCACTGATCAAGGAGGCATCCGGTGAAGACGCTGATTCTGAAAGCGAGTCCGCGGAAGGACGGGAACACGGCGACGATGGCCGACCGGTTCGCGGCGGGCCTGCACGACGTCGGAGAAGACCACATCACGGAGTTCTGCCTCAACGACCTCTCAATCCGACCCTGTCAGGCGTGCAACCGGTGTCTCCAGCCGCCGTATGAGGGATGCGTTCTCAACGACGACTTCATGGCGATCTATCCCTCGTTTCGCGAGGCCGATCTTCTCGTGTTCGCCGCCCCGATCTACTGGTGGCACCTGTGCGCGCAAATGAAGACGTTCGTCGATCGCATGCATCCGATGCTGGCCTTCGACCGCGATCACTGTCTGCCGACCAAGGATCTGGTGCTGATCACGGCGTACTTCGCCGAGGACCCATACGGCGTGGATCTCGCGGTTGAGACGTTCGAATCGATCGCCGGCTGGGCGGGGATGGACTTCCATGCTGTTCGCCATCACTCCGCGTTTCGCCACGTTCGTGAGGACAGCGCAAAGCTTCAGGAAGCGTTCGACCTCGGGCGCTCATTCGCCAAACGGAGCCAGCCCGTACTCTCGGTCCCCTGTCCGGTGGATGGCTGCGGCTTCCGGTTCCGCAGCATTGATCACGCCGCAATGCACGTGGTCATGGGAGCCGGAGATGACCATCTGAAATGGAAGGCGGAGAACCTGTCGGAAATCCACACCCTGTCGAACACACACGTACTATGCGCCGAAGCACGCGATTGGATCGCCGAAGCAGCGTAGGTCGGACTGCTAGGACAACGCTCGGATCGCGTCGACGAGCACGCGCGTTGCACGGCAATCATCCTCGTTGTAGTCGAGGATCCGCTGGCGGATGCTCGGATCGCCGGTTTCGACCCAGCGGTGGAACCACTCAATCGAACCGGCACCGGACGGATCCGTATCGCGCCACGCGAACCCGAGGAACGCCGCCAGCGGTTTGAGGGACAGCGACGACGTCGGCCAAACCATCCGCGACCGCGTGACGTCGGTATATAAGTCGACGAACCGCTCATCGTCAAACAGGCTCAGCACTTCTTCTTCACTCGCGACATCCGGGTGCCGCACGGCAAGCTGTCGCCAGATAGTCCGCTCGTAGTGTGAGTAGTAGTACACCGCTGCACCGGGATGGCTACGGACGTACGCCCACGCGCCGGCGAATGCGTCTCGCTCACCGTCGCACGTCGCTTCGTCGGCGAAGAACGCGACGTACCGCTCGCCGCCGGTTTCTCGATCGCGCCGCTCCACGAATCCGTGCAGGTAGCACAGGTCGCGGAACGGGTCGGTTTCCACGTCGAAGAATAACTCGATCGATGTCCGAGGCAGCGTAACACGCTCAACAAGATACGGCGACGGCGACGGCGTCTTCTGCAAGACGGCTCGCGCGTGATACGTGCGCAGCGTCTTCTCGCCAATCCCCGCAATCGCGCTCTTCCCATCCACGATCAGGTCGTCCAGAGGGGTTTCCGCAAGGGAAGAAACTGTCTCAATCTCCGGCGGGAACTTCGTCCGTCGACTGCGACCGAGATCCGGAATCAGCGTTAGGTCATCGCTGGATACAAGCTCCCGCCGACAGTGCGATCGCCAATGGCACAGCGAACAGGCGCTCATCAGTGCGGGCTGTGTGTGCACGGTTCGATCGACGATCGCTTCGACGTCTGCGAGCACGGCCTTGTACTCATCTTGCATCGCCTGCTTCACGCCACGGCTTCGCGGCCGGGCGAAGTCGTACGGCACCTCACGGCCGTGGATGTCCCAAATGAACCCTCTCGTCGACCGCGACAGCCCTTCCTGTCGCAGGATGTCTGCATACAACGCAAGCTGTACCGCGTAGTGCTTCTTCGGCTTCCCGTCGGACTCCTCACTCGCACCCTCTACGCCCGCACCACTCTTGATATCCCCGGCGATGTACCCGTCGTCCGCGTGCCGCAACAGATCCGGCTCGCCGAGCAGCCGATCGTGAGCGATGCGGCCGCCGTAGATCAGCGGTTCGCCGTCCGCCATCGCCTGTCGTGTCATCCGTTCCCGCTGTTCGCGCGGTACGTTCCGAAGGTTCAGGTAGAACGCGCCGAGATCACGCATCGTCTCCTCTTCGAACGCGGCGCCTCGTTCCCACAGAAGCTCGACGAACGGGCTCACCGGATCTCGCTCCGCCGGGTCGCCGTGCACATCCAGGAACACGCGATGCGGGCAACACGTATAGCTGTACAGCATAGATGCCGTGATCTGTCGATCGTGCACGCTCCGCCTCCCAACGGTTGATCGTATCACAGACGGAAGGAGCGCGAAGATCCAGCAGCACAGCAAGTTGCACGATCGTCTCGATTCGGGCATCAATTGTCATGCGCCAAGTCGGCCTCGTCGCCGGCGGAAAGGACGTCCTGCCAATGGATCGAAACCTCGCTGCGCTTCACGACCGACTCCGTCACCTCGTCCGCGAGCCGTTCGTTGTACTCGACACGGAAACGACGGGCCTCGTCGCCCCGGAACTGGTCAGCGTTGCCGTACTCGGCTCCGACGACCGTACAATCCTCAACGAAATCGTCCGCCCGGCGAAACCGATCGACCCGGATGCGGGCCGAATCTCCGGCCTGACAGACGAAGTGGTCGCCGACCGTCCGGAGTTCCCTTCAATCGAATCCGCCCTTAGCTCTGCGCTACGAGGGCGTATCGTGGTGATCTACAACGCAGCATTCGACACCAAGGTTCTGGCGAACACCTACGCTCGCTATGGATTCGAGGTTCCCGAGTTCACGCCGTGGTGTGCGATGGAGTGGTTCGCAGAACTCAACGGAGATTGGGACTCGAGTCGGCAGGCGTTTCGCTGGCAATCGCTCGCCAGCGCCGCAACGCGTTACGGTATACCGCAAGCACAGGCCCACGATGCACTCGACGACTGCCGCACAACGCTGCGGGTCGTGCAAGCGGCCGCCGCTCAAATCGCGGCTTCGGACACAGATCTCCGGCTCTTCGACTAGTTCTCCGCTGTGTAACGGAACGTCACCATCTCACACGGCGCGGGCGCAATCACGCGAACATCGGACAGGCGGTCGGCGGCCAGGGCCCGAAAGGCGTCAACCTGCTCCTTCGATCCGTGTACTGCTACAGCAACGCCGGCACGATCGCAACATCCGCCTCCAGATCGCCGATCGACACGTGATCGGAGTCACCGCCGTGGAACAAGCGCACATCCGGTCCGGCGATGTGAAACAGCGTAATCGGTCGCGGATGAATCCCCGTCACACCCCGCACGGTGTACGGACCGACGCGGACGGGCTCGACCGGTCGTACGGGAACGAGATGCTCGACCGGAATCGACCCTCGCTCATCGAAAATCGCTGGTTCGACGAGGATCGGCGCGCCGGTGTGCGCGCGAATGGTTTTCTCGTGCGGCGGATGCCAGTGATCCCAGTGTGTGTGCGTATAGCAGTGCAGATCAAGCGATTCGAGTTCCCCAGCCTCGGCGCGACGGAAGTTCTTCCCGCATAGATCGATGGCGACGGTACGGTGCGACGTCCGCAGGAGCATGCCGGCCCAGCCGAAATTGATCATCGCTGCTTCACCGGTCGCCAACACCTGCTCGTACAACGATCGGATTGGCGCATGCTTCGCCTTGCGAATCCAGAATCCGGACATTGGCTCACCCCATGTGAACAGCATACCGCCGTGCTGCAGCCTGGTGCGAGTCCGCGCGCAAGCCGGGTAGAATCAAGCCGTCGTACGAAAGGAGCACGCAATGGCGAAGATCAAGATCACGGTCGTTAAGCTTCCGATTCACGAGGATCTCGTGAGTCGCTACATCAAGAAGAAACGCTACCCCGACGGATTCAAAGCGTGCGCGCTCTGGAGTCTCGGTCAGGAGTTCATCGTCGAGGGTTCTCCCGAGAAGCCCAGCGGATTTCCCTGTGACTGGGCGTGGAGCGACATTCAGCGCGATGTCGCCATGGTAATGTTCGGCGCCAATCTCCCATGGATGGCGGAGCCGGGCAAAGCAATCACGTGTTGTAGCGATGGATTCCGTCCCGTGTCATTCCTCGTCGAACGCATCGAGGACTAGGCCGTCACCGACCTCCTCCGGATAGCCCGCTGACGAGATTCGTAACATCACACTGTTGCGATCTCGTTAGAGACCCGATACACTGCGCGCATCATCCATGATTACGACGAGGAGTCCGGAATGCCCACAGGCCTAACCGCCCGGCCGGTTGAGGAAGCGGATGCAGACCGCATTCTCGAGCTGTTCAATGCGCGATCTCGTAGACTGTTCGGAGAAGACCAGTCGGCAGCTCAAGATGTGGAACAGTGGATGCAATCCCCGTGCTTCGAACTGCATGTAGACTCCCGCCTACTACTCGACAGCGACGGGCGTGCGGCAGCCGTCGCTCGCGTCGAGAATCCCGGGGAGCCGTACGCCGTATTCGGTAGTGCGGTCAGTACCCATCCGATGTACGAGCGTCGGCCCGAGCTCTGGAACTCTTTGTACGCATGGTGCGATGAACGCATCGCTGAGCTCGTCCCACTGGCCGCCCCCGACATCCGTGTCGCTGCTCGCGGACTCGCATACGCCGAGGACGAGCCCCGCCGAGCCGCCCTCGGACGGGCCGGTTTTCAACTCCTGCGCGTACAGAACCGCATGCGCGTCGACTTCTCCAATCCGATTGCTCCTCCCGAGTGGCCCGATGGAATCACTGTACGGACCACCGATCCGGCTGTCGAGCTCGACCCACTGATTCGCGTTTACACCGAAGCATGGTCCGATCACTGGGGGTACATCGAACGACCGCATCATGAAGTCGTCGCCAGCGCGAAGCGGCAAATCCAGCGCGATGGTAAGTTCCACGATCCCTCTCTGTGGTTCGTCGCCGTAGAAGACGGAGAGATCGTAGGGGTCTGTTTGTGCCTCAGCCACGTCAATCGGGACACCACCCGCGGCTACGTCAACGGGCTTGGCGTTCGCCCGCTCTGGCGGAAGCGCGGTATCGGCAGCGCACTCCTGCAGCATGCGCTCTGTGAGTTCCAATCCCGCGGGTACGCCGCCGTGGAGCTCGACATGGACAGCCGGAACCTCACCGGAGCGCTACATCTGTACGAACGCGCCGGTATGCGGGTGATCCGTCAGCTAATGCGCTACGAGAAGGTCGTCCGGCCGGGCGTCGACCTCGCCACGCGACAGCTGTCCACGTAGGCGCCACCTATCACGCCGGCTTGCGTGCGATGAAGAACGTGTGTACGTATCGGAAGTACTCAGCACGGAGGCCGTATGCCGCCGCCCACTTCTCACGGGTCACCGGAGCGGGAGCCTCCTCGTACAGGTCGCTCCATTGCTCTTCGGTGACCTGCTCAGCGTCCGTGTACCGAATGATCTTCTGCTTGTGAATGGGCTCCATTCCCGCTGCAAGGGCGTCGGCATTCGCATCGGACAGCATGGAATGGGCCGCATCCCGGGACTTGTCGCCGCGGACGAACCATCCCGGCTCGCGTTCCTCGCCAAAGCTTGACTTCGGCCATGAATCCCGGCTGATCACACCAAACAGCAACATCCCCCCAGGGCGAAGCACCCGACGCATCTCCGCCACCGCCACCTGCACGTCGTGTGGAGCTAGGTGGCACATCGCATACTGCTCGTAAACGTAGTCGAATGACGAATCGGGGAACGGGAGATTTCGCATGTCGGCAGAGAGAAACTTGATCGGCAGATCCTTGCTGTTCGCAAAGGTTCGCGCCTTCTGCAACGCCTCGGCGTTGATGTCGATTCCGACGGTGTCCATGCCTTGCTCCGCAAACACGGCTAGCGGCGGAATCGGTCCTCCGGCCCCGCAGTCAAGAATTCTCTTCCCTTCAAGCGTGTCGCCATCCGAAAGGTGCCGGGTGATGAGCGAGAGGAACCGATAGACGGGGATCGCGTTCGGTCGCAGGATTATCGGTTTCATCATCAGATCGATCGGATTATAGTGGACGATGATCGTGTGCGCTAGCAGATCGCCGCCTTGAGTCCTTGCTTATCTGCGTTCCCGCTCGTACGCTGATCTACAGTATGGAAGGGAGAGCAGGAGAATGAGCGAAAGGATGATTGCGTACTGCGGACTCGTCTGCACGGACTGTGATGCATACAAGGCGACGCAGGCGGAAGACATGGATGCGCTCACGCGCATGGCCGGGGAAGCCTCGAAGCAGTTCGGGATGGAAATGACAGCCGCCGACGCAATGTGCGACGGGTGCCGTGCGACAACCGGCCGACAGATCGGCTATTGCCATCAATGTGCAATCCGCCTGTGCGCCGTGCAGAGGCACATTGAAACGTGCGCACACTGCCCGGAATACGCGTGCGATAAGATCGAAGCGTTCTCCAAGCCTGGAATGGCGCACCGGAAGACACTGGACGACCTCTGGACCGGCTTGCACAAGGAGTCCTAGCTAACCCATCCGCGGTTGCGGGGCAGAGGAGACGCATGGCACACCAAGACACCGACGCGGATCGAATGGAACTGCGAGATCGACTTGCACTCGATCGGACCGTTCTTGCGAATGAGCGCACGCTGTTGGCATACATCCGTACGGCCCTGGCGCTCCTCGCCGGCGGTGGAACGTTGCTTCGGTTCTTCCGAGGAAATCGGCTGATTGAGGCGGCCGGAGCTCTCCTCCTCGCCTTCGGTGCGCTCGCGGTAGTTGGCGGCATCGTACGGTTCCGGTCGGTCACGCGCCGACTGAACAACACGCGTGCCTGACACGGCGTTTGGAAATCGCACGTCGGCACCCGACCCATAACGCGGGCACGCTTGCCGAGATGATCAACCGGTGACAGAATGGAGCATGCTGCCGACGCCGGTCTCGTGGATCAAGAAGACGCTCGCAATCCTCAAGTCGAATCTGTCTCCGAATCAGATCGCTTTCGCGTTCGCCCTCGGCGTGTTTGCGGGACTGCCGCCCATGGGGATTCACGTCATCATCCCGTGCACGCTCGCGCTGTTTTTCCGTTGCAGTTTCCGATCGTTTCTGATCTCGATGGGGCTGTTCAAGCTGATCAGCCTGGCGGTGGCGCCCGGTTCGTATGCCTTGGGGCAATGCCTGCTCGATCCCGCCCGCGGGCTCGACGCAGTATGGCGACGCCTGTTTCACCTTCCCGTGTTCGCCCCGATGGGGTACGACCGCTATCTGCTGTTCGGAAGTCTCGGGATCGCGTTTGCCATCGCGGTGCCGGTGTTCTTCCTCATCCGAATCCTCGTTCGGCGGTACCGCGGCACGCTTGCTCCGTGGATCGCCCGCTGGCGCGTATCCCGGAAGCTCAAGGGCAAGCCGGGGACGAAGTTTGCCCGCCGCTTGCTGGCCGGCGGCGAAGCGAAGTACGAAGCCAAACCCGTTCCACGCGGCGTGTTCCGGATCGTTCGACGTGGCATGTTCATCGGCGTTCCCATTGTCTACGCTGTCGCGTACTTGCTCGCCGCGGTGATCGTCCCGGTCTTCGCCGGACCGGTCGCAACGTCGACAGCCTCGTGGATCGTCGGGTCGGAGGTGGCCATCTCGGACTCATCGTTCAGCCTGTTCACCGGAACACTCACGCTCGCTGACCTGGAGATCCAGGACCCGAACACCCCATCGGAGAACCTGATTGAGATTCCGGAGATCATGTTGGATGCCGGTCTGATCCACCTCGTTGAGGACCGCGTGATCTTCGATCGCGTTCGTATCGCCGACGCGTCACTTCATGTCGTGCGTGAGGAAGACGGCACCCTGAACCTCGACAACGCCACATCGGGTTGGAATGCGACGGAGTACGCAAACTGGGCCATACAGCATGCCGACGATGTCGATTGGCTCGGGCTGCTTCGACGGTTCATTGATGCGCTGTCCGACCTGGAGCCCCTCCCGTCACGCGACGATCCGTACGCCGCGTACGGCGGCGGCCGTTCCTTTGAGGCGTTCAAGGCCCCGTTTGCCATCGAGCGCATGGAGATCGGTCGGCTCTCGGTCTCGCTCCGCGATGACCATGCCGTCTCGACCGGGCTGCTCCCCCCCGTCACCCTATTGGAGATCGAACTCACAAACTTCGCACTACCCGCGGATCTGCGGACCGGGCCGGTTTCCCTGCGGCTGCACGGGCAGCTCGGCGACGATCCGGATTCGGGTTTTACGCTGTCTGCCACGTTCTCGCTCGCCGATCAAACAACAACCAACGAGTACAACCTCGAACTCACGCGGATCGACCTCGCCCGATGGGCCGCATTCTACGAAACAACGCTCCCGGTGACCGTCCGCTCCGGCCTGGCAACCGCAACACTCTCCGTGACACTAACGCGCAACACGGCCGTGGACGATCCCGGAACCGCTGCGGGAACGGTCAGCCTGCTGATCGAGGATCTCCGGTTGGCCGCCGATGCGGATCGTCCGTTGTTCGGCCTGCCGGACGCAACGTCGGACAGCGTAATCGAAGGAATCAACCGCTACGCGGCCGAAGTGCCCATCGTCATTGGCTTTCCAATCGGCGGGACTCAGCAGCAGCCAACCTTTGAGTGGGAAGCGCCGCTCCTTGAGATCGCGCAACAGGGGCTGTTGATGATTGGCAAACGAGAGGCCGAACGGATCGCTGAGGAACTGGGGTTGGAGATCGACGCGCTCGGCGGTCTGCCGACAGCGATGTTGGACTCCGATTATGAAGCCATACAGCAAGCGGCACAGAACACTGCTGCCGATGTACTGTCCGACGCGCTGTCCAGCGCTGGCCTCCCGGGCGAAGTCACTGAGACCCAGACGGACTCGTCCACGGCGGAAGACTTCGTTCAGTCACTGATCGATCAGCTGTTCCCCGGCGGCGACGACGAGTAACGTGCGGGCAGCGCGACATCTATGCTGCGCCCGGATCTCTGCAACTCTTCCTCTTGTCCGTGAGCCGTTCCTGCATCGCTCGACATCGCTCGAGCCATTGCACGTCGTACGCTCGCGCGGGAATCACCCGCGTCCGGAGGTCGCCGACCGTTCGCACACCCGCCTTCAGACACCAGTCCACACAGATTCGATAGGCATCCCAATCCAGATCGTCCATATCCCAGTAGACCGGCACGGTTTGCGCACCGGAGCACAGCGCGGCCAGCGCGCGCGTGTGGCCGTCGGTCAGTACGATCCGGCCATCGAGCCGCTTCACCGGGAGCGGCTCCCTCAACACGCCGCCTGCCCCGTCCAGAGCCCGCTCGACCACGGCGAGCTTCTCCGCGCAGATGAAGAGCTGACTCGGCTGAAGCCCGTCAACCGGCATGTTGATCGTATCCATGCAAGCATGATACACAAGCGGATTCGTAGACCCGCAAAGGAATCTGTCGAACGCCCTACACTACCCAATGCCAGACAGCGAACGCAACGACGAGGACCAGTGCCAGGTTGAGCGGCACAACGTAGTGATACAACTGCGGGCCGATACTCCGTTCTCTTCACGCGTCACGTTTGCGTATTCGTGCACGTAGGCGAGGAGCATCACGCGCAGAAGGACATGGCGGATCCTGTCCCCACGCTTGTGAAGTCCGCGCGGCGAGGATTGCAGCAACGGCGGCCCACGCGACGAGAACCACTGCCGCATCCAGTAGGTATTCCGCGACTCCTCCTTCACTCGCGGGGTGTCATCGTGGTGAACGCCTACAGCACGCCCGGCGGACTCGGCTGATCGTAAATGCCGATCCCCTTATCGGACTCCGCGTCCGGCGCCTCGCGTCCGAGGATCTCCCACGCCGCATGCAACAGCACGTTCAGATGCTCCGCCTCACCGTCTTCCAGAGCGTCGCGTAACTCCGTGTCGATGACCGCGCACTCGGCCTCGATCGCGCCTCGCAACGAGATCGCCTTCTCGGATAGATACACGCGGGAGATTCGATAGTCGAATTGGTCCCGGCGACGTTCCACCCACCCTCCCGAGACAAGGTGTTTCAGCATATTCGACGTGCTGGCCTCACTCGCCCGCGTCACTCGAGCCAGTTCGGCTTGAGAGAGTCCGTCGGCCATCCACAGCCGCTGCAGGATCCGTCTCAATCCCCAGTGAAGCCCGGTCCCTTCGAAGTGCTTCATCAATCGATTCTGAATGCATTCAGTCACCGCGTATACGGTCTGCGGAGTTCCCTGTCCGGGCAGCGGCGCGGGGCGGTTCGTCACAGTCGGATCACCGCAACAACCTATCCGGATGTCCGCTGAGAGGCAACCGCGCTCGACCCGCAAGGCGGCGGACCCTCCAAATCCGAAAGCGTTTTGACGTAAGCGTTTCCTCTCCCTACCATCGAGCAGCATCTCCGGAGACGTCAACTGATCAAGTCGCTAGCCGGATCCCCGTCCAATCCGTCCGACAGGCCGTTCCGTGATCGGAATGAGACAGCAAGGCATTGCTAAGGGAGGAACCATGTCTGAGGCAGCCGACTATCAAGAGGCAATCGAGAGAATCGACAAGCGACTGCGCCAAAGCCACGAGGCGGGACTCGGTCCTGGCGCGTCGCTCGCTCTGACCACAGCGGACGGCTTACTGACAACGCGTACGTACGGTGTGCGGAATATCGATACCGGAGAGCCGGTAACCGACGACACGTTATTCCAGATCGGGTCGATCACCAAGCACTTCACCGCAATCGCCTGCCTGCGGCTCCACGAGGACAGGATACTCGACCTGCACGCACCGGTCACCGAGGTGCTGGATTGGTTCGAGGTCCCGTCCCAGTTCGACACGCCGCTCACGATCCACCATCTGCTGACGCACACCGGTGGACTCGTGATGATGAATGACTGCTGCCCGTCCAGCTGGTGGCAGGCATGGGCTCTACGCGATACGCAGCTCGGGTTCGAACCGGGATCGAAGTTCTCGTACTCCAACGTGGGATACAACGTACTTCAGTGCATACTGGAAACCTGTACCGGAAAACGATTCGGCGACGTGCTGCGTGACCTCATCTTCGATCCGTTGGGGATGCATGATTCCTGGGGTGAGGTGCGAACCGACCAGCTTGCCAGACTCGCAAGAGGGCACAAGTACTCACTGTACGACGACCGACCGGTCTGCGTGCCTGATCGACAGGCCGTCGTCAACTGGTATGAGATGAGCGCAGGCTGTGCCAGCGTCGTGACCACAGCCACCGATCTTGCGCGCTTCCTGCGCATGCTGTTGCGTCGGGGCACGGCAGATGACGGCACAAGAATCCTATCAGCGGAGACATACGAAGCGATGATCCGACCGTACGCCGCAATGGACGGGTTCTTTCAGGGCACAACACAAGGCTATGGCGTACTGATCGAGACGTCGGAAGATACCGGCGGGACCCCGCGCATCATCGGTGGGGGGGAGAACCTTGGGTACGAAGCGGCAATGTACGGAGACTTCGCGGCGCAGGTCGGCGTAGTCCTGTTCAACAACAGCTTTGACGTACGCTGGAACGACGTGAAGTACGCAATGTCCGTGCTCCTCGCCGCATCGGTCGCCGAGCCGCTTCCCGCGCTTCCGGAAGCCACAGCATGTACTCACAAGCATATCGGTGACAGCGCCGTTGAGTACGTCGGCACGTACCACGGCACCAAGGGTTCTCTCTCGATCCGAGCGGAAGACGGTACGGTTGTGTTATCTGCCTACGGAACCTCTACGGCGCTGGAGCCGATCTACACCGACCACTTCGTCGCACCCCATCCAGCGTTCGAGCACGCAATGCTGTCGTTCGGCCGGAACGATGCCGGCGACGTCGTCGCTGCGTACTCCCTCGGTGACGAGTATCGAAACGAGCGCTATGAGGGCCTGGCGAAGACCTCGTATCCTTCCGAGTGGGACGCGTACATCGGTAAGTACCGGTCATTCGGCACCTTGGTGACCAACCTGCGAATCTTCGTGCGAAGTGGGACGCTGTTTCGACAGGCGTTCGGCGGGTACGTCGATCAGCCGCTTGAGGACCTGGGGGACGGTCGGTTCCGGGTCGGCGACGAAACCTCTCCGGAGATCCTCCGCTTCGACTGCATGGCCGGGAGCAAGACGCTACGCTGCCGCACGGCCGGCGGAGCCTTCTACCGCGTCAGCGAGTTGTAGTCAGGCCCCAGCCGGTTGCCCTGGCCAATCGAACGCGCTACCCTCGCGCTGGGAAAGCCGTACGTCCGAATCTGCATCGGAAGGCACAGGAGGCCCGATGTCCCAGCATATTGCACAATCGCTCGAGGACCGACTGGTCCGTTACGCCCGTATTACCACACAGAGCCGCGAGGGGGTCGACCAGGTCCCGTCGACCGCCTGTCAACTCGACCTACAGAACGTGCTGCGGGACGAGCTCACAAGCCTTGGCGCGCACGACGTGCGCCTGACGGAGAATGGATTCGTGATCGCCACAATCCCGCCGACACCCGACCGCAGAGACGTTCCCACCATCGCGTTCCTCGCCCACGTCGACACGGCGACGGACTACGCCGCAGAAGACGTTAAGCCCATAATTCATCGGGAGTACGATGGAACACCGATCACGCTGCCCGGCGACCCAACGAAGGTTCTCGACGAAACCACGGCGCCCGAGCTGACCGGCAACGTGGGGACCACGATCATCACCTCCGACGGAACAACGCTACTCGGTGCCGATGACAAGTCCGGCGTTGCGATCATCATGTCGCTGGCGGAGTCACTGCTCAAGTCACCCGAGATATCGCATGGAACGATCCGCATTTGCTTCACACCCGACGAGGAAGTCGGCACCGGAATCGGCTCCCTGTCGCTCGATGAGCTCGACACCGATGTCGCGTACACCCTCGATGGTGAGAACCTCGGTGAGGTCACGTACGAAAGCTTCTCCGCCGATAAGGCGGTCGTGCGGATCACCGGCGTGGCAATCCATCCCGGCAAGGCGAAGGGCCGGCTCGTCAACGCGCTCACGCTGGCCGCCAAGCTGATCGGGCTCCTTCCGCAGCACACTCGAACCCCCGAGACAACGGATGAACGCGAGGGATTCATCCACCTCGTCCACATGGCGGGCACGGCCGCCGAGGTCGAGTTGCACTTCATTCTGCGCGACTTCGAACTCGCCGGTCTCGAGAGCCACGCACTCGCACTACAGGCTGCGTGCGACGCGATTGCTCTGCTCGAACCACGGGCAACGGTCGATTGCACGGTGAGCCGGCAGTACCGAAACATGCGCTATTGGCTGGAGAAGGATTTGCGACCGGCAAACCTCGCCGTCGAAGCGGTCCGCCGCGCTGGCGTCACTCCGGTGCTCAAGCCGATTCGAGGGGGAACCGACGGCTCGCAGCTCACCGAGCGCGGGCTCCCAACGCCCAACCTTTTCGCCAGCATCCACAACGCGCACGGCCCGCTGGAGTGGACCAGCGTAAGGGAGATGGAGGCGTCGTACACCGCCTGTCTCGAACTGGTCAAGCTGTGGGCGGAGGAGTCTGCGTAGCACGTTCGCTCGGTCCGCAACCCATCGATCGCACGACTCGCCGCCACCGCGGATCGCTTTCCAGCCCTTTCATTTCCGAGAGTGCCTGCTGCGGCATCGGATGACTCCATCCTGAATCGGCCGCCCGTTGCAGCCGTGCGAACGCCGTATCGTCGCATCCCAAGGCCGCGGCCGCGCGCGCGGCCAACACGTGCGTCTCCCCCTCGACGTCTGCAAAACCGCACACCCTCGTGTACAGCGACTCGACTTCCTCAATCCGTCCGGCAGTCCAAGCGGCAGCGATCGCCTCGGCGAACTCGGCACCGATGACTTCGGCCATCTTTGCGTGGCGACCTTCGTCGTACTGGACCGGGTACAACACCGCTTCTCGGATTCGACGAAACCCTGCTTGCTCCGCGGTTCGAATCGACGGCTCGTTCCATGCTCCGCAATGCCACCCGATCGTCTGGATTCCGCGGGCCAGAAGCTGTTCCACCGTGAGACACGTCGCGCAGTACGCCAGCCCTCGCCGTCGATGCGCCTCGACGGTTTCCACCCCGATGTCGCTCAGATCGGCGACAACCGAGTCGGCGATGCACCACGCAACGACGGAGCTGTCGTGTACGGCGACACTGCCAGCTCCGTGATCGAGGAATGCGTCTTGCGACCCGTAGTTGTGCATCATCCACTGTTCCACGGATGGATGCAGCGTTACGTCTGACTGCATAAGACTGCGATCCAGCGGTCGAATCTCGTACCCTGGCGGAACACGTCCCCGCCATTCCGAAGGCGCCTCTGTGCACTCGTAGTGCAACCGGCGATCGGGAATTGGGACCCTCGGAGCCAGGATCTCATCCAGTCCCTCACTCCACTCGCACGTCGACGGAGCAAGGAACAGGAATGCAATGTCTTCGCCCAGCCCTCGCTCCGCGAACAACCACTGGCGAAGGGCCGCGTTGAACGCCGAATGATCCGGACGACCGGCAAGGTACGCCCACGCAAACGTCCCTTCCGGAGCACCGATGAAGAGCACACTCGGCGACTGCACGTCGTCGACGAAGACAACGCCGGGACGAGTGCCCGCAAGGACCGACAGAGCCACGCCCTGATCCGCCAAGCTCACCGCTAGAAACCGTAGATTGCAGTACTGCGACCGCGCCGGCTCCGTCAGCATCTCCGTTCCCCCTCGTCACTCGTTCGATTCTCCGGCCACACGCCGATCACCCACCACTGACTCGACACCTCGCGTAGAAAAACCCGGTATGAACCCACGACCGTCTCCCGGGCCGGGAGCTGCGGAAACTCCACCAGCGGTTTCGCGCCAGTCATGGTGTTCGGCGTTCTCAGTCGATCGTTGAATGCACGCACGAACGCTTCCGCCTCTGCGGAATCGCACGCCGCGATCCGATCGATCGCGGCACGAAGCTGCACCTGTGCCGTGGGCGTGAAGCGGATCATGCGCTCTCCTCTCGTCCGAGCCGCCGGTTCACGTCGGCGATCACAGCGTCCAAGGACAGCCCCTTCGCAGAGGCGATGTCCTGTTCACCCTTGGCAAGGATTCCTAACACCTCACGTTCGCGAACCATCCGCTCGTACTGCGTCACACCGATCAAGACCGCGACAGCATGGCTGCGTTGTGTGATCACCATCGGGGCGGCATCGGATTCAAGGTCCGCCAAGACCGCGGCCGCATCCTTTCGAAGGTCACTGACCGGGACGATTCTCGGAATGCTGTACATCGCTCCCTCCTGTACTTTCTATAGTACGTTTAAACGTACGTTTTTCAATCCATTCAACCATCCCTGCGCTCCGACAGCGACACGGAATCCCGGCGGTTCGCAGTTTGCACGCATACACGCAGCCGGTATAGTGTGAGCACTTCGAGAGCAGGGGGATCGATGCGAACACCAACCCGTGGCGTCGTTCTGGTGATCGGCGCATCATCCGGCATCGGACGAGCATCCGCCCTCCGCCTCGTCCGCGCCGGTTACTTTGTCTTCGGCACTACGCGGCAGTCCCCCTCGCAGTTGCAGGTTGAGCTCCGTGCGGAAACGGAAGCCGGGGAGAACGATCGATTGGTCATGCTCGGAGTCGATGTCACACGGCACGAGACAGTCGACGCGGCAATCGAAACGATCGTCGATCGCGTCGGCCGCCTCGACGCCGTGGTCTGCTCCGCCGGGTACGGTCTTGCCGGTGCTGTCGAAGATACGTCCGACGATGAGGCACTCGCGATCCTCGATACGAATCTCCTCGGAATACACCGTGTCTCCCGGGCAGCGCTCCCGGTGATGAGGGCACAAGGATCGGGAACGCTGCTCCTCGTCTCGTCGCTCGGCGGCCGCATCGGGCTTCCGTTTCAGGCGTTCTACAGCGCGAGCAAGTTCGCGGTCGAGGGATTCGCCGAGGCACTCCGCATGGAGGTTCGACGTTTCGGCGTTCACGTCACGCTCGTAGAGCCCGGCGACTTCTCGACCGGATTCACCGACCATCGGCTGTACACCGATGTGACAACGATCGACTCGATCTACCGCGAAGCCTTCCAGCAGACGATGGCCGTCGTGGAATCGGACGAGCGAACCGCCGCCTCACCCGAAGCGGTGGCAGCTCTCGTAACACGGATTCTGCGTACAAGACGCCCGCGACTACGCTATACGGTCGGACCGCTGAAACAGCGGGCTGCCGCTGCGCTGAAGAGCGTCATCCCCGCTGCGTGGTTCGAAGCAATCCTTCGCGCGACATACCGGGTGGATCGACACTCCTGATCTCACAACACGATCGCCCGGACCCACAATGTCCAGTTCACGAGTCGACGAAGCCCGCAGGCGCCGTCTACGCCTCACCGTGGAGCATCTCCTCGTACTGCGTCCCCAGGCGGCTCCGATGACGGCGTTCCTCCGCCGCAAGACCACGGAACAACGCGGCGGCCTCGCCTCGGAACTCGGCAAGACGTTCGTACAGCGCCACCGACGTCTCCTCTCGCCGTATGGCAAGCAATATCGCATCCAACACCGACATCGCCGGTGACGGAACGACATCCGTCATCAGGGTATCGAGATCGGGGCCGTATGACGCAGCAGTCTCCCTCGCCCCGATCAGTTCGTCGACGGTGATTCGCGAAAGCATCTCATAGTGCCCACGTTCAGCGGCCTTGAGCTCGTTGAGCAGGCCGATGACGGCCGGATCGGCGGCCTTGTCGGCCCACGTCCGGTAGAACGTCTCCGCCTCCTTCTCCTTCGCGATCGCGAAGTCCAGTGCCCTCTGAAGCACGTTCCGCATCGTCGCTCCTTTCGCAAGCCAGCCTGTGCTCCACGTTGCCAGAACCGTGCAGCCACCCTGCGAAGTATAGGCAGGGAACCCGCTACGTTCGAATGCTCGTACCTTGCCTGCCTGCATTGCACGCCGGTATGCTGCTCGGAAAGGGGATGAGCATGATCCGATACTGCGTTCGTTCCGTTGCGGCGATGGTCCTGGTATCCCTGCTGTCCGGTATCGCTCAGGCAACCAACCTCTACGTTCTCCAAGGGACGTTTCGCCAACACACGACCTACGCGTACACCGTGACTGCAACACCGGCGGACACGTTCTACATTTCGACCACCGTGCCGCTTCCCCACACAAACACGCTACTCGGACATCGCCAGAAGATCGTTGCATGCGAAATCATCGCCGATCCCATAGCAGATAGCGGATGGCAGATGACCGACTCTTTCGGAACCGTCTGGAGCACGACGGAGTGGTACTACGTTCCGGAATCAACCGTTCTCACTCGCCAGGTGGAGTGCATCGACGAAACGACATACGGCAACATCGTGACTTCATCGGGGTATCCGGTTTCCACAACCGAGATCCCGTCGTCCGTCAAACGTTGGCTTGAAGCGGACTCCGTTTCGCAGTCCACCGTACCGGAGATCGTTCGTCTGGCCGAAGAGCTTGCACGCGACACGCGCACGCAAATCGAGGTGGTCGGACGCATCCTCGGTTGGATCCGCGCCAATGTCGAGTACAGCTGTTCGAGAACCGTCTGTGTCCCGGTGTTCGAAGTCAATGCACTGTTCACGCTGCAGAATCGAATCGGCAACTGCGTCAACTTCGCCAACCTGGCCATCGCCCTTCTCCGCGCTGCGGGGATCCCAGCCATGCCGGTCTGTGGATTCGTCGCCGACCGAGCGGAGTCCCACGCCGGACACGCGTGGATCGCCGCGTACTTCCCGGATCGAGGGTGGGTCGAGTTCGAGACCGCCAACTGGATACCCGCATACGGTGAGGTTCCCGTAACCTTCCTGCTTCCCCAACACATCACCCTGTACTACGGCGAAGGCGAGGGCGTCTGCAACGCATTGTTCACCGAACTGCATACTGCGGAGTTTACGATTACCGATCGCCCGGTGGCCGTCAGTGAGGTATCCGCTCAGATCGCTGCGGGAGAGGCGGTGTCGTGGGTCGCAACACTTGATTCACCGTACGACGAAATCACTACGTTTGCGTTACACGTCGACGGTGTCCCGAGAGGCTGGCATACCAGCCTCAGCGAGTGCGATGTTACGATCGATCCGGACGGCGTAGCCGACACGTGCGACATCCTCTTCACGGTCTACCCTTCGAACAGCGTGCGCACGGGGACGGAAGCCACGATCACGCTGTACGCAGAAACCGCAGACGGAGAAGCCGTCGGTGCTGTAGTTGCCGAAATACAGATCATCGCGCGATAGAACAGCGCGCTGACGCTCGCTGGAGCGGCACTCGTCGCACAGCGATCAGACTTGTCAGAAGCCACCTACTTCCTCTAGCCTGCATGTGCGTCACAGGGTTGTCGGCACGTTTGGAAAGGAGAACGCATGGGCGTTGCGTCGTTTGTATTGGGTCTACTGGCCTGGCCGCTGAGCTACGTCTACTGGATCGTTGGGATCATCTCCGGCATCTTGGCCGTCGTCTTCGGGGCGGTATCGTTCAAGAAGACTGGATATCAAAGAGGGTTGGGAATCGCCGGATTCGTGATCGGCGTGATCTACGTGGTGCTGATTGTCATTGGTCTCATCGGGGGAATCGCCATTCTCACGTCCGACGCGTACTACTGGTAAGGGCGAAACAGAACAATCATGCTACTCTGCGTCCAAGCCGGAGGCGCTCGATCCGGGGAGATTCGAAATCACGACGCGTAGCCTCTCGCCGGTCGTGGGGTCCGCAGCGATAAGCTGGTTCGCGTCCGACGCAATCACCCACACTTCGCCGTTCTGCATATCCATCGCGGCAATCGGAAACAGGTCCGCTGCCAGATCGACCGGTTCGGAGTCCACCTGAAGCTGGATGTCCCACACGATGGCCTCTCGCGGAGTGACACGGATCTTATACAAGCGCTGCGTCGCCCCTTCGATGTACCACAAGTACGGATCGCCGTCGTCCCACGTACAGTCGAGGCCCTGCGGATCCGTAAGTAGCGGTTCGCCGACCAACACCGGCGGGACACCCCGCATCCGGCCGGCTCCATACACATCGAGGATCCACGTCTCAGCGGAGTCAAGCATGTACAGGTTTCCGGTGAACCCATCGATCAACCACAGACATTCGCCCCACTGAGCGAAGTCCGCAGAGGTCAGGACGAGCGGATCCGTCGACGGAGCATTGAACGTTCCATCGATGATTCCGGTATCAGGATCGAGCCGCACGAGTCGCGGACTGCCGTCGTTCTCACACGCAACGTACAGCCATTCCGTTTGCCCGACGTCCGCAAGCGTCAGACCGTGTGGCTTGCTAAATGGAAGCTCGTAGGTCGCCAACACCGTTCCCTCGACATCGAGTTTGTAGACGCAATCGAGCTCTTCGTCGCAGATCCAAATCGTTACGTCCGGCATGTGCACCGATACCGTCGTTGCGGTGCGCGCCGACCGACCCTTTGGATCCATCACCGTTAGTGTGAGCGAGTATTCCCCGGCAGCCTCGTACGTGTAGTATCCGGCCGCCTCAGCGGATGTGCCCCCATCGCCGAAATCCCAATGATAAAGAACGATTCCTTCTGCAGCGTGCGATGCCGTGCCATCGTACTCAACGGTGAGTGGCGCGGCTCCCGCGCACGCGTGACACGAGGCTCCGTCCACCCAAAGAGTGGCATTTGCAACCGGGCGTTGGAAGTGAGAGCAGGAAACCGATTGGAGAAGGACTGCCACGAGAAACACGAAAAGGGCATATTGCCTTGCCTTTCCCGACATACTCATGCTCTCCTCTCTCCTATCGACTACGCAGCCTACTGTGTTTCCACCCGGTTGTCGAGAGCCATACGGTCGCCGACACGCCAATGCCTCCGAAATTAACTGAAACCCTTTGATCTGCATGTAATCTTGCCTATACTACATGCATGACACGCGTCAAGGGGATCGATCAGGCAGTTCTCCTGACGGCCCTTTTCGCAATGAACGGTACGACGATGTTGGATCTTGTGTAGCTAGGCAACCTGGCCACAAGATCCGACAGGCAACTGCGGAACCTCCGCAGTTCTTTTCTTTTCGTGAGCAGGCAACCGGGAACAGGAGCAAAGGGGATCATGACGCCAAGAGAGAGTCGCTCACTGGTATGCCGAGGGGTGTGGAACGTAGCGGTCGAATGCGAGGGCCGGTCACTGCTCGAGACCGATCCGCTCGTTGCCGATCTCGTTTCTCGAGAGACCCGTCGGCAAGAAGAGAAAGTCACACTCATCGCGTCGGAAAGCCGCCCCCATCCTGCGGTATTGGAAGCGCTGGCGTCTCCGCTGACCAGCCTGTACGCCGAAGGATACGCACCGCAGCGCCTACGCACTGCGTCGCTTGCAGAACTGACGGACATCGACGCGCGGTTGGCTGAACATCAGCAATTGGGAAATCGCCGCTACTACGAAGGCGCCGAGATTGCCGATCTTGTGGAAAGCATCGCCGAGCAGCGCGCTGCTCAGTGCTTCGCACATGACGCCTGCCGAGAGACGGACATCCACGCGAACGTTCAGGCGCTATCCGGCTCCGCAGCCAACCTCGCCATCTATCAGGCACTGCTCGAACCCGGCGACACGATTCTCGCAATGGCACTGGCCAAAGGCGGCCACCTGCCCCACGGATCGCCGTACAGCACGACCGGACAACGATACAACGCCGTGTTCTACCACACCGATCCCGCCACCGAGCGACTCGACGATGACGCAATCGAGCGACTCGCGCGCGAACACCGACCGAAACTGATCGTCGGTGGATTCACGTCGTACCCTTGGGCTTCCGACTAGGCCACGTTCGGCCGAATTGCGCGGGAGGTCGGAGCACACCTGCTCGCGGATGTCTCGCATCTCGCCAGCCTCATCGTCGGCGGCGCGTGTGCCAATCCGTCGCCGTACGCAGACGTCGTGATGTTCACGACACACAAGACACTGTGCGGACCGCGCGGAGCCGTCATCCTGTCACCGGGATCCCAAGGTCGCTCAACGAATCGATCGGGCTGTGTTTCGCGGGCTTCAGGGCGGACCTCACGTGAACAAGATTGCGGCCATCGCCGTAGCGTTACAGGTAGCACAAAGCCGAGCGTTTGCCGAGATGCAGCAGCGAACGGTGTCGAACGCCAGGGCGCTGGCCGATGCGCTGGCGGCACACGGCATTGCGGTCGCTTATCGTACACGCAGGGGTCAGACTGAGAAGAGAGATGCCCCCAGCATCATGAGCACGATGACGGCAACGCCAATCAAGAAGACCAGACCTTCCATCTGTGTTCCCCCTTTCCTTCAGTGACTCGTTTGCAGCATAGCATAAGAAGCATCAGCCGACTGCCG
>Ga0272442_10000592_pt1 | contig 56798 bp, 36 predicted proteins | sample SSMForm2O_FD_200262 | JGI IMG/M metagenome (GOLD analysis project Ga0272442, IMG submission 200262) | Marine sediment archaeal communities from Little Sippewissett salt marsh, Falmouth, MA, United States - SSM-Form-2O | ecosystem: Environmental > Aquatic > Marine > Wetlands > Sediment ...
AGCAGAGTCGTGAGTGGATTATTGTTTAGTACAAGGATACGGGGGTCTGCAAATTGCCAAAATCATAATCCAGCACAGATTGCATTGTGCTTAGAATGATTTTTTGGGGGATACCCTGAAGTTTATTATACTTGACTTATTAATTGATTTAAACTATATTTATAAGATTTGGTTGTAAGGATATCAATTTAAAGGAGGGTTTTTTCAATGAAAAAGCAGATGTTATTGGTAGTTATAGTTGTATTTTTGGTGCTGATTACAATTGGATGCGAGAATACATACATCACCTCAGCGAAAGTCTATATGCAGCAGAAACAGTACGACAAAGCCATTGAAATGTGTGAGACAGCCATTTCGCAAACTCCGTCCAATCCCGATGCCTACTTTGTGCTGGGTAAAGCACATTATCAAAAAGGAAATCATCGGCAAATGAATGAAGCTTTTAAAAAATCTCTTGAAATTGATCCCAAAAATGCAAATGAAATCGAATACTTTCGCAGCCAGGCCTATCGGGATCTATTCAACAGAGCTGCTCAATTATCTGAAAACCAAAAATATGAAGAAGCTGCTGAAAAATACAAATTGGCCACCGATATTATTCCCGAACGCCCCGAGGCTTATTTAAATCTGGCGGTGACTTATTTACAGGCCGACAATGATTCCATGGCCGTCGAAACCTACAAAGCTGCCTTGAAAGAAATGCCTGACAGCTTGCGATTTGCGTATAATCTGGGACTCACCCATTACAACAATGGAAATTATGAACAGGCGATTGGGGCATTCAACCGGGTTGTCGAAAAATCTGAGGCCTCTTCAGAACTCTATTTTGAATCTTTATTCAATATGGCCAATGCATATGCCATGATGAAACAGGAAGACAAAGCACTTGAAATTTATGAGCAGGCTCTGAAGAATGATCCTGAAAATACCATGATTCTCTTTAATATGGGAAGGATGCTCCTGATTCAAGAGAGCTATGAAAAGGCAATCGAAGTGCTTGAAAAAGTATTGGCTAAAAATCCCGATGATTACGATGCCAATTTTGCCATCGGCACTGCTTACCTTCAGATTAATAATGAACTGATCGATATCTTCAATAAAAAAGTGGACAACATGAGCGAATCAGAAACCAAGGAACGCAGAGAGGAAATGGATGTGAATTTTAAAAAGGCCCTTCCCCATTTCGAAAAAGCGGTTGAAATGAAACCGGATAACTCTTCCGCCTGGCAGCAGCTTGGAACGGTTTATGTCAGACTCGGTGAAACGAAAAAGGGAGAAGAGGCATTTGCGAAATCCGATGAACTTCGTGCTCAGGGTAAATGATTGAAATCCATTTTTATCGATGAATCAAAGGGGCTTTTCAAGGCCCCTTTTTTTATATCATGGCTATCCATTGATACTTGAATTTAAAAAACGAGTCATACTATTTACCGTCGACCGACCGGTCTTGGAAACAGCAGCTCATTGGCCGACTCAAGCGCGTATGAATCGGTCATTCCTGCCACAAAATCCGCAACACAGCGCTCCTGATAAAGTTCATTCCGATATAATTCGATACGACTTGATAAAAATTTGCTAAAATCCCGATCCACCTGATAATCAGACACTTTATAAGCCTTGAGATCAAATTTATTTTTCTTATAGCAAATGATGAGATGCCCGTACAGAGTTTCGAGCAGCGCCCGAATGGAAACATCGCTTTTCTTGATCTGTTCATGGTTGTAAATCCGTTCATAATTAAAATCTTTCATCTGACAGATCAAATCAAATTTTTCATCGGAAAATGAAATCGCTTCTGTACCAGTGGATTGGCGAATCACATCCATAACCAGTGTATCAATAATCTCGCCATTGGTGTTCCCCAGACTTTTTCTAATGATATCCGGAACATCTTTGGATTTAATCAGCCCGGCAGTAATGGCATCTTCGATATCACGGCCAAGATAGGCGATCTTATCCGCAACCCGAACGGCGCATGCTTCATAGGTCAGCGGCTCCTCTTGGCGTACACTGATGGAATCAAGCGCCTTTTCTTTTTTCTGGGGTGCAATGGATTTCTGAAAATGCTCACCGCAATGTGAAATAATTCCCTCTCGAACCGCATATGTCAAATTCAAACCCTTCCCGTTCCGGGTGATCTTGTCCACCACTCGCAATCCGTGAACTTCATGAATGAATCCACCGGAGGATTTTGTTAAATAATTCAGCACCTGCTCACCGATATGGCCGAAAGGGGCATGCCCAAGATCATGTCCCAGAGCGATGGCTTGAGCGAGCTCAACATCCAGTCCAAGCCCTTTACAAAGCGTCGTCGCGATCGTCGAGACATGCAGTACATGTTCAATCCGCGTACAAATATGATCATTTTTTGGAGAAAAGAATACCTGCGTTTTATGTTTTAGGCGGCGAAATGGAGATGAATGAATGATCGCCGTCTGGTCTCGAAAATAATCTCCTCGAATATCCGGGCGGCGCGGCCGCATTCTGGAATGATAGAGCCCATTGGACAAAGGATTCTTCAAAAAGAACTCCGTATATTATTTATAAATAATGATCGCGGCTTTTCCGCCGATATCATTATCTCTTCGGTGAGGATCTAAAAACTGCCTTGAATTTCCCAGTCCGACTGCAGAAAAACGAACAACTCTGATATCAGCATCCCGCAGGAAAAAATCACGGATCTCTTTGGCCCATTTCTGAGACAGCAGTAAATTGTAATCCCGTGTTCCGATATTCTCTGTGTAGACTTCGATGAGCACCTGTCCGCCTGGATATTTTCGAATCAAATCAGCGACAGACTGCAGCCGTTCTGAAGCCTCCTTTTTTATTGTTGTTCCCATGGGATCAAACAAATTCTCTGTAGAAAGCACTTTGACAATAGCCGTATGAATGGCCGCTACGGCATCAATATCCGATCCGGATGAGGGCCGGTCGTTGCCTCCCTGAGTAAAAACATCCCGAATTTTTATGACTGTATAAAACTCTCCGGGTTCCGCAACTCCGGAAATATCCAAAAACGGCGCCTCTGACGACACGATTCCCGCCTGTTGAAAAATAATCCCGTCCTGACTGATCCAGATCTGGGCTTCCTCCGGCAGAGTATCCGGCATCCAAAAATATAAGTCCGGTCCGGACTGGTCAAAAAAAACGTTGTCTTTAAATTCAAGGATCAAAGTACCGCCCGATCCCAATGAAACAAACCCATTTGTGCTGTCCTGGTGATCCGGCGGACCCAGACTGTAGCCGGCATTCTGAAATACAGAATCCGGTTCCTCGCCTGTACCGTTACCGGGCGCACCCGGATCGTAAAGCAATACTGAATCGGCAAAACAGAGATCGCCCATCGCCAGCCAAAACCAGTCCGTGCTGTATACAAAGTCGGGTTGGATTTCAGTACTGTCCAAGGATATATCCGCCGTGGAATCAGGCGGTAATACAACATTTTGTAGCGTGTCTCCGGCATTAAATGACTCTGCAGAAGGTTCAGGCATCTGTAATGAATCATTGATTGCCAAAGACTCTGAAGCACTCATATCCAGGAGAGAATCGACAGGCAAATCGGCTCCTCTTCCCCAGAGGATAAGACAACCGGCAAGTCCCCAAAAAATAACTTTTGCTCGTAAATTTTTCATTCCTGGAAATATATAAAATTCAAGAATTAAAGTAAAGCTCCTTTTCAACAGGAGACTGCTGTAAATATAAAATTTGAAGCATATGTATTTTGATTTTTACTTGTATGCCCAATCACAATTTCTTAACTTAATAAACGAATTCATTTAAATACCGAGGCATTTATGGAATTACAATTTTTCGGAGCGGCCCGGGAAGTCACGGGATCCATGCATATGCTGACAGTATCAGGTAAAAAGATCCTTCTGGACTGCGGCCTTTTTCAGGGCCACCGAAAAGAAGCCTATGAAAAAAACAGTCATCTGCCGTTTGATCCTGCATCTGTCGACGTGATGATATTGTCCCATGCACATATCGACCACAGCGGCAATATTCCTCAACTGGTAAAACAGGGATTCACAGGCCCGATCTTTTGCACCCATGCCACCCAGGATCTGGCCAACATTATGTTGCGTGATTCGGCGTATATACAGCAAAAGGACGCCGAATATGTGAATAAAAAACATAAAAAAAAGGGATTGCCTCCGGTTCAGCCCTTATATCGCACGGAAGACGCGGAAAAATGCCTGACTCATTTTGTGGGTCTGGGATATGAACGGCCGTTTTCCATCCTGCCCGATGTTCAGGTCACATTTTTAGATGCCGGACATATACTGGGTTCGGCTCTTGTTGTTCTGGATATCAATGAAAACGGGAAAAAACAGAGAGTCACGTTTACCGGTGATCTTGGACGTAAACACCTGCCCATTATTAAAGATCCTTTTCAGATAACGGAAACCGACATCCTGATCACCGAATCCACCTATGGAAACCGATTTCACGATCCGATTGAAGACATGAAAGCACAGGTACAAAAAACCGTGCAGGAGACTGTCCAGCGCAGCGGAAAAATCATTGTGCCTTCTTTCTCAGTGGGGCGCACACAGGAACTGGTCTATTTTCTTCATGAACTGGTCAATGAAGGAAATCTTCCGGAAATTCCTATTTATGTGGACAGTCCGCTTTCAGTCAATGTGACTGAAATCTTCCGGCTCCACACCGAATGTTTTGATAAAGAAACGCGTGACCTTTTTTTATCCAACAGGGAAGATCCATTCGGATTTTACCGATTGAGATATATCCGTCATGTTGAAGATTCAAGAGCATTGAACAGCGTCAATGAATCCTGCATGATCATTTCTGCATCCGGCATGTGTGAAGCGGGAAGAATTCTGCATCATCTGAAAAACAATGTTCAGGATCCAAAAAATACCATTCTGACTGTGGGATTCATGGCTGAAAACACGCTGGGTCGAAAAATTGTGGAACGTCAGCCAACAATCAAAGTGTTCGGAGACGAAATTCAGCTTCGTGCACAAGTGGAAGTCATGCATGGATTCAGTGCCCATGCCGATCAAAATGAATTAATGGACTATTACCGGGGAATGAATAAAAATCGCCTGAGGGAAGTCTTTGTGGTGCACGGCGAACCCGAATCCGCTCAAACCCTGGCAGACATGATTCAAACCGATATTGTCAGGAACGTTCATGTTCCGAAGCGAGGGGAGCGATATACATTTTAATTGATTTATATCTCCGTGAATCAATCCTTGTTTTTTAAACTGTAAATTTTTACTTTCATTTGTCTTGATACAATCAACCTGTTAAACAGGAGTACCCAATGACTTCATCCCTTCCTCGATTTCATCCTGCGACCAGGGCGTTCCGATTTTCTATTCTGATTTTCATCAGTCTGCTTTCATTTGGAACCTATTTTGCATATGATATTATCGGTGCAGTCGCACCGACCCTGATTGAAGAATTAGGGGCTCACCGCAGTACTGTCGGTTCAATGTATACGATTTACAGCATTGCAGCGATTTTGTCTGTATTTATCGGTGGATTCATGATCGACCGTCTGGGCACCCGGAAAGCCAGTATGATTTTTTCTATCCTGGTGTTTATAGGCGCCATGGGTGTGGCCGTGGCCCATTCCCTTCCGGTTCTTTTCATCGGACGGTTTATTTTCGGCGCCGGCTCAGAGCCCCTGATTGTTGCACAAAGCGCGATGATTGCCCGCTGGTTCAAGAATAAAGAAATCGCCCTGGCCTATGGTATCGCTCTCACCGTCAGCAGGCTGGGCACTTTGTTCAGCTTTAATATGGGAGAACTAATTTCCAACCAGTTCGGGGGCTATCGTGCCGCTTTAATAGCAGCGGTTTTTTGCTGTGCGCTGTCTCTGCTTGCCAACGTGGTGTATATTATCATGGACCGGAAAGGCGAAAATACACTGAAACTGGAAGACACAGGCGCCGATGAAAAGATCGTATTAAAAGATATCAGGGATTTCAAACCGAGTTTCTGGTTCGTCACATTTCTCTGTTTGACCTTTTATTCGGCAATTTTTCCGTTCACTGCATTGTCTACGGACTTTTTCGTCGATAAATGGAGCATCCAGCGGGTTGCAGAGGCCCATGGTGGTTTTTTAATTCAAGTATTTAATAATTTTTTTCACATGTTCAATACAGCCGGTGGCATTACATCCATTATCATCTTTGCTTCCATGATTTTTGCACCTGTGGCCGGCCACCTGGTCGATCGTAAGGGACACCGGACATCTGTAATGATCTGGGGATCGCTGCTGCTGATTCCCAGTTATCTGGCATTGGGACTGACCCATATTCATCCGGCCGTTCCCATGATGGTTCTCGGCATGGCATTTGTGCTCGTGCCGGCTGCTTTATGGCCGTCTGTGCCCATGGTGGTGAACAGTAAAAAAGTCGGCACGGCATTTGGACTGCTGACGATGATTCAAAATATCGGTCTGGCCCTCTTTCCCTTCCTGAACGGTTTGCTTCGCGATGCGACTCATAATTATACGGCCAGCATGATCATGTTCGCCTCTTTAGGTATTATGGGCCTGATCTTTGCGGTTTTGCTGAAACGCTCGGATAAAACTGCCGGAGGCATTCTGGAATCTCCATAGGGATTCAAATGATCACCATGATAAAAATGATTATACTGTCATTGCTCCTGTTGACGGGATGTCACCGTCATACACATTCCTCGCAATTAAAAATGAATGCGGAGCTCCGGCACCAAGTTTGTGAACAGACGGATTCCATTCACTTCTCCGGAGAATGCCGATCGGATATCACTTCTCAAATCCGGCTGCAACTCGAAAAAACAGGAATAACAATCAAGAATGTAAAAGGATCCATCTTTACGGCGAAAGGAACCTCCGGTCAAATCCGAAAATTAAGCAAATTGGATATCATTGTCCGCCTGGAATCCCCGACTCCTTATCAGTATAAATCGAAAAAGGAAAAGATGCGATGAACCATTTATCAAGATATATATTGATTATAATGTTGGTTTGGATGTCTGCGCTTTTGGGCAGTACTCCCTCACACATGAAAATGGACGCCGGACTTCGGCAGATGCTTCGCAGTCAATATCTATCCAAACTGGATCATTCCCTGTCTGATACCAAGGTTAATAAACAGACCTGGGTGTATATTCTGGCCGAAGGCAAACAGTGCCAATCGGCGATTCATCAGGCCGGCGGTCTGATTTTTACGGATCTTGGAGACAGGGTGACAGCGCGTGTGCCGCTGAGCATAGTGCCTGATCTGGCGGAAAATCCGGGAATCAGGCAACTGTGTCTGCCGGCTCAGTATCAGCCATTGAACGACAGGCTCACAGCCGATATCCGGGCTGATCAGGTTGATACGGGAGCATCTCCCCTGCCTCAGGCCTATACGGGCGCCGGCGTCATCATTGGTATTTTTGATACCGGCATCGATATGACGCATCAGGATTTCCAAAAAGCCAATGGAAAAACCCGCATTTTAGCTATCTGGGATCAAAGGATCAGCGGCAATCCGCCTTCTGGATATGATTACGGAACCGAATGGTCCGGTTCTGATATTGATAACGGAGCATGCACGCACAAAGACAACACCGATCAGGGACACGGCACGCATGTAGCCGGTATTGCCGCCGGCAATGGCAGGGCAACCGGACAATACCGGGGAGTGGCTCCCGAAGCCGATCTGATCGTGGTCGCAGACGATCCGGATACACGCGAAGGATTTATTGATGCCGTGAATTATATTTTTGACAAGGCGGATGCGTTAGGAAAACCCTGTGTCATCAATGCCAGTATAGGCAGCCATGACGGCAGCCATGACGGAAGCGACCCGGAATCCGTGATGCTGGATCAGCTGATCACCGAATCACCGGGCCGGGCGCTCTGCGCCTCTGCCGGCAATGAAGGGGATAAATATATTCATTTTACCTATCCGGCCAGTGCCGATTCCTTCTATACATATGTTTATCCCGGATCCGACGGTTTGATTATCTTCTTCATCCGTCTTCCGAATGATGTTCTGTCACAGGTCCATTTTGCCATTGGCTGGGATGAGCACGATTTCAATCCATTCACCAAAGAAGGCGGTCCCATTCAGTTCGGCGGGCGTACACCCTGGTTTTCCGTTCGCGCGACACTGGATAATGATGGATTTCAAGAACGTGCGGAAACCTATGCCGGCAACGAGGTCGGACGGGTTTTCTTTGATTTTGAGACACAAAACGATACAATCACTGTTTTAAAAATCACGATTGATGATGATGTTATCTGGGATGATGTCAATGAAACAGCGGAGAATATGGATCTGTGGAGATTCATGGTCTGGCAGCCTGATGACCAAGTGGATGCCTGGATTGCAAATTTTGGATACAGCTATCCCGGAGAAATCAGCGATCCCCACTATCATAATCCCGACAACCGCTCCTCTGTCGGATTGCCTGCCCTGGCAAAAAATGTGATTGCCGTGGGCGCCAGCGTAAACCGTGAGACTTATATTGATCAATTCGGGAATACCCGGATTTACAGCAACAATCCGGCCGGCAGTCTGGCCGATTTTTCCAGTCGGGGGCCCGCTGCAGACGGGCGGATCAAACCCGATATTGTCGCCCCGGGTCATGGCGTGATTGCCGCTCTGTCGAGTCAGGCAAAAGAAACCGGAGACATCGAAGCGGCCTATATTGCTCAGGGCGGAAAGCATAATATATCCACAGGCACCAGTATGTCCTGTCCGGCCGTGACCGGATGCGTCGCGCTTTATCTGCAGCGGTATCCCGATGCAGCCTTTCAGCAGATATTCAACGCACTTACCGGGACAGCACGTCAGGATGATGACACGGGAACCGGATTGCCCAACAATGATTGTGGATACGGAAAAGCAGATGTGTTCGCCATGATGACAGATATAACAGGTATTGCAAAAAAAGACGAAATTCCCACAGGATTTCAATTGGACCAAAATTACCCGAATCCGTTTAATCAGACGACCCGATTCCAATATACTGTTACACAATCCATGAACATTCGGCTGATCATTCAAAATCTGTGCGGACAGCGTGTCTTTGAAAAGGATCTCGGAGTCAAACCGCCGGGGACTTATTACGTTCGACTCGATGCGGCAGCATTGGCCACCGGTGTTTATGTGTATACTTTGAAATCTACGGCCTGGAAAATATCAAGAAAAATGATACTCATGAAATAAGGAAATAAAATCCATTCATACGGATGCTTTATTCAATTTGAGTAATTAATTTATAAAATTAATAGAGACATTGTTCAAAAATATTCGGCATTCACAATCCGGCCTCATGTCATCATTTTTCGCACCAGCGGAAGCACATTAAATGTTTCAATAATTTGATCATAATAACCTTCATGCTCGTTCAGCACCAGTGTCAGGTTCCAAAGCAACGGCCCGAATATGATAAAATAGGTTTTCAGTAATTTCTCTGCGGACGATCTGCGCCAGATAACAGTCACATGGGATTCGGATTGGATGCGAATGGTTGCTACCTTTTGCACATCAAGCCCATATTCTTTGGCTGTTTTCCGGATAAAATCATGAAGATCCTCCTGGGATGTCTGTTTGGTTTGCTGAATGGTGATGACCATTGAATCGCCTGCAGGACCGACCAGAACAGGACCCTCCGCAAGTGACGGTGGAAGACATTCTTTAAACTGATTACCATTCACTTGTTCAAAAATAAACATTTTTCGCCAGCCGTCCGGCAGTGATATTTCAAATCCCAAGGATTGATCTTGAAATTGCATATTTGCTTCCTCCCGGTGAATATCATTAAGAGTAACTAACAAGGATTCAGTAATCAGGACACATACCGAATAACAGTGCCAAACCATAAGGGACCATGAATCTCTGATCACTGAATTTTAAACAAAACGATGTTAAAATACAAATAAAATTTGGTATTTTTTATTTTAGGTTTTGATATTTCAATAAATTATCCAGTTTTTCACAGGCATTTTCCCAGCTTGCATACAATCCTTTGAGTTCTCTTTCCATATTTCCATACTCCTTTTGCAGTTGCTGAATGAAACCAGCCTGAGAGTATGTTTCCGACCGTGCCATTTGCATTTCCAAATCCCGCTTTTTTGATTCAACGATCTCAATCTGGTTCTCGATTTGCCTGATCTCTGTTTCAACCGGCCTTTTCAGCCGGTTTAAGGATTGCCGGGCTTCTGCCTCCAGCCGTCGCTGCTCTTTGGATTTCCTCCCACCCGATCCTGCTTTTTGATTCATTCGGTTGACCAAACCCGATCTTCGTCCATTATGTGATCCTTCTCCTTCTTCATTCCGTTTTTCTAAATAGTCATTATAGTTCCCCTCATAAATACGAAGTTGATGATGTTTGACTTCGATGACCTTGTGCACCAGTTTCGTAAGAAAGTAACGATCGTGGGAAATCAGAAGCAGGGTACCGTCATAGGATTGCAATGCCAGCTCAAGCGCTTCTTTGGAAATGATATCCAGATGATTGGTCGGTTCATCCATAATTAAAAAATTGGCTTCTGAAAGCAGCATTTTGGCTAAAGATACACGTGCTTTTTCACCTCCCGACAGCACCCGGATTTCTTTAAAGACATCCTCACCACTGAACTGAAAAATACCCAGAACATTCCGAACACGCTGAGACGATGATTCATCAGTGAAAGCACACACCTCCTCCATAATCGTTTTGCCTAAATCCAGTGCTTCAATCTGATGCTGAGAATAATATCCGATGCGTACGTTTCTGCCCTGCGCCACAACCCCGGACCGGGGTTTCAACTCTCCATAGATTAACCGCGTTAAAGTGGTTTTTCCTGCACCGTTTTCCCCAACCACGGCGATTTTATCGCCCCGATAAAGATCCAGATTGATCTGATCAAGCACCGGACTAGTGTCATACCAAAATGACATATTATTGATATGAACCACATCTTTATAACTGGATTTGCCGACTTTAATCTCAAAGGTCCAGGTCTTCCGCTCATGCGGCAACACCACTTTCTCGATTTTTTCCAGTTCTTTTAAGCGGCTCTGCACCTGTTGCGCCTTGGTTGCCTTATATCGGAACCGATCGATAAAAACGCTCAGTCGCTTGATTTCTTCCTGCTGATCCTTCCATCGTTTCCGGATCAGCTCAAGATTTTCTGCTTTCTTCTTTTCATAAAAATGATAATTGCCCGGATAATGGGTGATCTTCCCCAATTCGAGTTCATAAATATCAGTGGCGAGACGATCGATGAAAAACCGGTCATGAGAAACAATCACCAGGCTTCCCCGAAACTGGAGAAGATATTGTTCCAGCCATTCCAGAGACGGCAGGTCCAGATGATTGGTGGGTTCATCCAGGAGCAGAACATCCGGATCCTGCAGAAGTAATCCGGCTAAAATCGAGCGCATTCGCCATCCCCCGCTGAATTCTGAAATCGAACGATGAAAATCCGATTTCTGAAATCCCAATCCGGATAAAATTTGTTTAATCCTGTGTTCTGTCTCATACCCGCCCAGCGCCGAGTAACGATGCTCCAGCCGACCGAGTTTATCCAGCAACGCACTTTTGGGATTCGGATCGCCATCCAGTCTTTCCTGAATCTCATGAATCTGTTTTTCAATCCGGCAAATATCTTTTTGCCGCTGCAGAACCGACTCGATCAGAGATCCACCTTTGGGTGCTGTTTCTTCCTGAGGCAGATAACCGATTGAGGTGTTTTTCGGCTTGATCATTTCCCCTGAATCCGGTATTAAATCACCATGCAGGATATTCAGCAGTGTGGTTTTCCCGGCTCCATTGGGTCCGATCAGTGCCATGCGTTTACCGGGGAGAATCACCCAGTGAATCCCGTTTAAAAGTTTGCGCTCACCGATGGTATAATGTAAATTTTGAATTTGTATCATCGAAGTAAAATGTAAGAAGCATCTGCTTAATTTTCAACAAAGAAAATCGAAATGATCTCACATATAAATGGAATCCGGAAAAACAGGATGGCAATTGAGTTTTTATCTCCGGGAGAAGCCAATACGTTTAAAATTATCCATACTGAAGTAATCATTGTAAATTTGATTCGTATCAGTGCTCCCGGAGAGTTGAGTTCTTCTTTCTATGGCAGTGCCTGACACACCACCCATATCTCATTGATCGGTAATAACGGATTCAGATTGCATGATTGGATAAGCATCCTGCAGTGCTGTTGTATTTCCCAGCATGCCTGCGATCAATACAGTCTGAAGGATTTCCTCTTCAGAAACCCCCATTTTCTTCAGTTTCCGTATTTGATTCTGAATACATCCCGGAGAATGTAAAGCCACGGCAGCAGAAAGGGTAACCAGGTTGCATTCACGTACAGTCAGGGGACCGCCATTCATCAGGCTTCGTCCGTAATTCATAAATGCCAAAAGCGCACCCGGCTTCTCTGATAAAGCAAGAAGCGGCTGGGGCACAAAGCCGTATTGGTCCATAAATTGATCAATAATAGCCTGGTTTTCAATTTTGTGATTTTGATCCCGTTCCTGAGCAAATAGGGGGATACAGAGGATCAAAGTAAAAATAAACGATATCATCGATTGTTTCATGTTCATGGATTACTCCTGTTCTTTTAATGAAAATGATGCGGAGGGAATAAAAACAAACAACGGCGCATCCCACCACAGAAAATCAAGTGTATTAACATTTAATTAAACATCAGTTTAAAAAAATAATGATCCAAAACGATTCAATCAATATAAATATGTTAGTATTTAATCAATCACTTATAATCTATTATAAAAAATTTTTTATTCATTTTTTAAAATCGAGCTTAAATCATCACATAAAACATCCATTTGGTCCGGATTTAAACGATAGTGGATATAATAACCCCGACGTTCACTCTTTACAAAACCCGCATGACGCAATATTTTTAAATGCTGCGATACGGCAGACTGGGTAATTCCCAAATGATTGGCAAGCGCATTCACGCAAAGCATGGGTGAGCACCCCTGACCCCGGCATTGACTGAGCAGCTGAATAATCCGCAGCCGCGTCGGATCGGAAATGGCTTTCAGTTTTTCAGAAACATTTTCAAGTTTCGTCATTGATCAATCAATTCTATTAAGTTGTCACTAATATGCTTATTTTAAATCACAATGTCAACTCAATTTTATATATGTGCTGCATCCGTACGAGAACAGAATAACGGATTCGACTTCCGAGATCAAAGCCTTGAAATTAAAACCACCTGAATGATTGTTCTGAACGAAATTTGACTTGTAACGGCTTAATATTCTAAGAATTCAATGCCTGATTTAACAATAAATTAACATTTTTTTTCTTTGACTTCTTTAAAAATATTCTATATAATATTTTTTACTGAGATTAATCATTAAAAAAGAAATACTCATTTCTTTTTTCTTTCTTATATTCATTATCAATTTTTCGGATCCGGGGGACAGAAAAGAATCGGAAAATACCCTGCGTTTATTGAAGTCAGCAATGTACTGATTGCTTATTCATTGGTATAAACGGAAAGGAGGCGGGCACATCAATACTTCTATTGTATCTTTTCATGAATCGATTGCAAAATAATTATTTACGGAGGATATATGAAAAAAGCTTCTTGATGAAATCACATTGAATTTTAAACAAAGGAGTAACAATATGAAAAAATTGATTGGTTTTATAATGCCTTGGTGTATGGTAATATTCATCCTTGGCTTCAGTCATGTGCAGGCACAACTGATGGTCATCGATGGCGAAAAGGATGCTTTCTATGAAACACTTACCGGACCCGATGACGGATATCTGCAGCTGCGCGCTTTCCATGGCAATGACAACGGATATCCGGAAGGTGATGCAGACCTCTCTGCCAAAGTCTGGACTGCCTGGGATGAAGACTGCTTATATATTTATGAAGAGGTCACAGATGATGTCATCTCTATGACCAGCAGGAATACCTATCAAAACGACTGCATAGAAATCAAAGTGGATCCCATGGCCACTGACAGTGTCAGAAATTCCGTCATCAGTTTTGATATGACGGCTCTGGATACGACCGGCGGCATTACAGGAGTGGCTACCATTGATAGTTCATTCCGCAAAATCACCGAAGACGGATATGTCCTGGAAGCAGCCATTCCGTGGTCTGATATAGTCAGCGGAGACGAAACCGTATCCGTCGCTGTTGACAGCGTTTTTGGATTGTGTATTCAGAATCATGACAATGACAATCCCAATGGGGCCCGGGATGCCTCCGTTCAATGGGCGGCTGTTTTGCTGGATGCGGCCTGGAACCAGCCTAAATATCTCGCAACGGCAAAATTTCTCCCGGATAACAAACTGCAGTTAATCCCGAGCAACAATATGACGGGTGTCACAAACACCCTTCCCTATGATGGAAGTGTACCGGCCGAAATCATTGTCGATGGTAAACGGGATCCTTTCTACAATCTCCTGAGCGGTCCGGAAGAAGGTTATCTGGAGCTAATGTCCTATGCATTCAATGACAATGGTGTTCCGCATGGAGATAATGATTTATCCGCGAAATTATGGGTTGCCTGGGATCCGACCTGGTTTTATCTCTATACAGAGGTGACTGATGATACGATTTCTGCCGATGGCACCGCCAATCCCTGGGAAGCTTACCTGACCGACAACCTTGAAATTAAAATTGATGGAGATCCTACAGACAGCACAGAGACCACGCTCTCTTTTGATACCGGCCTGACAGTTCTGGACAGCTCTGAAACCACCGAACCCACGAATCAAATGGATAACCTGGCAGACAGCCTGAAACAGTACGCAAGAATAGTGGACAGGCGCAGCTATAGTCTTGAAATAGCAGTCAAATGGTCCGCATTGGGTGGCACCGAGGAGATTGAGGCGGAAGTTGGTAATATTTTCGGTTTTGGAGTCGGGCTTCACGACAATGACGGCAAAAGCCGGCAGGCATCTCTTCAGTGGGCTGCTGTTATGCTGGATGCCATGTGGAACACACCAAAATACCTTGGCACAGCCAGGCTGCTGGATGACAATAAAATAGAGCTCATACCGACCAACAATATGACGGGCGTGACCAATGAAATTCCTTATGATGGAACGCCTTTCTATATGCGTATTGACGGCAAGAAAGATCCTTTTTATTATGGATTGGAAGATCCGGATGAGGGCCATATACAGATTCAGCATTGCCATTACAGCAACCTTGGACAGCCTGCAGACAATAATGACCTGTCTGCAAAAATCTGGGGTTCCTGGGATAATGACTGGTTATATCTCTACGCAGAAATTCTGGACGATACAGTGGCCTGCCCGAATACCGCCAATTATTTCAGAAATGACTGTATTGAACTGAAAGTGGATGGCGTACCCGATGACAGCACACAAAACAGCGTTTCATTCGGCACAGCCCTGACCGCCCTGGACAGTTCAGAGGCAGACGGTCTTACCAACCAGATGGATGAAATTAAAAATCCAGAAAACAAGCAATATGCGCGTGGAGATCTGGATGGTGGTTACACACTGGAAATGGCCGTCAAACTGGATACACTGGGCGGCAGTGAAGACATTGTGGCTGCGGTTGGCGAAAAATTCGGTCTGGGCATCAATATCGTCGATAATGACGGTACCGAACCCTCAGACAACCGTCAGGCCTCTATTGTCTGGGCCGCTGTCTGCGATGATAAAATTTGGAATACGCCCAAATACCATGGGACTGTTGAATTTCAGTCAAATCACGAACTCGACTTTATTGCAACCAACAACATGACGGGTTACGGGCATGGTATTCCCTATGATGGCGAATCCTGTCCGGTGAGTCTTGTGGACGATCATTCGGCCGCATCGCCGCTAGAATTCAGCCTGTCGCAAAATTATCCCAATCCATTCAATCCGACAACCACGATCTCTTATGTCATTCCGACAAATTCAAAGGTCCGTCTGGTTGTATATGATGTTTTGGGTAAAAAAGTGGCCACTCTGATTAACGAAGTTCAGAAAGCAGGCGCCCACATTACAAAATTTGACGGAAAACAATATGCAAGCGGCATTTATTTCTTTAAACTTGAAACTGATTCTCATGTTCAGGTTAAAAAGATGATGATGCTGAAGTAATTTTATTCCCGTTATGCATAAGAAGCATGCCTGAAGTCAAAATCCATTGATTTTCTTCAGGCATGCTTTATTATTTATAGGGTGCATATATAAATAAGTTTTTTAATTCCAATAGAAGTATCGGATCACTCTCGTACAGCATTTTTGGAAAACCAGAATCCATTGAATGGCAAGCAAATTGATTATGAAGGATAAAGATAAAAAGAAGCAACTGCATAAATATAAACCGGCATCTCAATTATTGACTGAAATCACTCCTGCAAAAAAATGGGGATTTCGTATTCTGTCGTTCCTTTTTTCTGTGCTGTTTCTCATTATTATCGAATTGGGATTACGGATATTTCGATACGGTGAAGATCTATCGCTGTTTGTCTCAACTCCGAGCGAAACGTCCGTCTACTATGGAATCAACCAAAATATCGGAAAGCGTTATTTTTATTCCGATTCTTTTTCACCATCACCCCGCAAGGATCTCTTTTTTAAAAAAAAACCGGAAAACGGTTACCGGATTTTTGTATTAGGCGGTTCCACAACCGCCGGATTTCCCTATGGCAACAATGTCACATTTACGCGCATATTACACCGACGCCTGTCTGATACATTTCCTGATCGCAAAATTGAGGTCATTAATACAGCGCTGACTGCTGTAAACAGCTATACATTATTGGATTTTACAGATGAGATTATCGATTATCAGCCGGACGCCATACTTATCTATGCCGGTCATAATGAATTTTACGGCGCTCTTGGTGTGGCCTCTTTGGAATCACTGGGATGGATTCGCAGTATTGTAAAAATCAATTTAAAATTGCGAAAATACAAGACATTTATATGGCTTCGTGATGTCTATCAGAAGGTTCGTCTGTGGCTTCTGAAGAAAACAGCAAAAAAGTCTGAAAACGACCCAATGAAAACAGTCATGACCCGTATTGTCAATCAAGAGATAACCATTCCCTATGGAAGCCGGCTGTACAATTTGGGGGAAAAGCAGTTTCAGGGAAATCTGCACGATATTCTGCTCAAATTGACAAAGTCGGAAATACCCGTAATCATGAGTGAATTGATCAGCAACATCAGTGATCAACCTCCTTTTTTATCGGCCAGGACAAACTCACTCCCTCCCGCCCAATATGTATATAAAACGGCACAGCGGCTTGAAAAAGAAAATAAAATAGAGGAAGCCCGAAAAGCCTATTACCGGGCTAAAGATTTGGATCTCATAAAATTCCGGGCAACTGAGGAGTTTAATGAGATTATCCATCATATGGCAAAAGAGTTTGATACGCCTGTCGTTCCTATGAAAGCCGCCTTCGAAAAAGAATCTCCCCGGGGTTTGATCGGAAATCATTTAATTCATGAGCACCTTCATCCCAATATACACGGCTATTTTCTGATGGCTGACGCGTTTTATCATACGATGCGGAAGCACAAGCTGATTCAATCCCACTGGCCGGAACAAAACATAAAGCCCAGCTCATATTATCAGAAAAACTGGGGTTTTACACCTCTGGACAGCACTTACGCAGCTATGAATATCCTCCATTTAAAAGGCGGATGGCCATTTAAACAATCTGGACCCAATATTGTCCTCTATCAATTCAAACCGAAGACAAAAGAAGATTCTGTTGTGCTGAATATTTTAAAAACAGGTCGATTGACTCTGGAACTGGGTCACATCCAGTTAGCCAGACATTTCGAAAATTCTGGATATTTTAAACACGCGCTTGAAGAATATAAGGCATTGATTTATACAGTGCCCACCCTTGATTTATTTTACGAACCTGCTATCCAGCTCTTACTCAAAACAGAACAATACGACCAAGCATTGCGGATTTTATATGAAGGATCAAAATATAATCATTCGACTTTTATGCTGCAATGGATTGGGCAGTTGCATCTGGCCCTTCATGATCCATTAAAAGGCATTGAATTCCTTGAGAAAGCAGACAATCTTGGCTCAAACGATATACAATTACTCTACAATCTGGCCCGTGCCTACTACAACACTGCCCAATTTAGCAAAGGAGACAACATTCTGGCTCGGTTGAAAGAAATGTACCCGAAAGCTTCGCTGGTCAGGGAACTGGAAATATTCAGAAGATCAGCCGGATAAAATGAATACTCATTCTTTAATGCAGCAACTTTTCATCGTAAAAACGTATTGTTTTTGCCATACGCTCCCCTTCTTCATCCACAGTCACAATCCGGTATTCTTTCATCGAAAGATCAGACGCTTTATCCATAAACTCAAATGGTATCCTGGCGGTCTGCGGCTGATACGGCACAGAACCGATCTTCTTATCATTTCTAAAAATCTCATATCTGTCAATCGGATAATTGCCGGCAAAAGCCGTATGCCAGGTTAATTGAATCTGTTTTGCATCCTGTTTCATACGACTAATTTCCGGATGCTGCACCGGAGTCAGTCCCTGAGCCGGTTTCTGAAAATAATTGGTTTTTCCAGCCTTGACCGATGCGGTCATGAATTCGATTTCCTCTTTTTGCGTATCATTAAGATGATTCGGACGAATCTGAGCTGCGGATAAATTCTGAATCAACTGACACCGGCCGGGTTCCTCGGAAATTTCACCGATGCCGATAATGGCCGTATGCACACCGGGAACGGATAAACTGTATTCCACAAGCGGCCGGCTTGGCAATTTTTCACTGCCCACGCGGCGCACCACATGTATGGGCAGATGAGACCAGCCGGGTTTTTTATCATACATGGCGCCATCGGCGAATACCTTCATCGCAATGATTCCCATATTCTTTGCCCGGGCCACGGGAATCACATTATGCTGCATATTGAATTGCAGTTTATCATTGGGATTAATGGCCACGAGCATACCGTCGAGGATATTTTCCTGATCCCTCTGAATCATTTCCATCATCACTGCAGGAGAAAAATGCCCTGAAAATCCCAGGTGATTGATTCTTTTTTCTTCATTCGGATTCAATCCGGTCTTGTTGGTACCGTCCCGATAATCTCTTAACATCGCCAGGGCACCGATATTGTCCGCTTTCGGATCCGGATCACTATACCCCGTATAGACAGCTTCAACATCCGCCATGGAGGACACATCATGAATCAGCACCATATCCAGATAAGCATCGTCCGGATAATCGCCCTGTCCATCTCCGAACACTTGGGAAAGTGTTCTTTTTAAATCGTCCACAGCACTGGTATGTCCCCCATTTGACCAATTATAAATTCCTTCGATCTCAGGCAGTCCTTTGGCCCATCTGAGATGGGTTTTGCTGGTCAGAAATATGGAACGCCGCTGTTTCTCCCGATAATTGCTCCTGCCGGGCACCAGGCCCAGATTCCGAAACGCCTTACCGTAATTTAACTGGCTGGGACCGTAAAGATTGGACGTATCAAAGTAGTTCACTCCCTGTTGAAAGGCTTTCATAATGATGCGAACAGGATCCACGTCCGGAGGTGTCCATTGAAGCGACGCCTGCCCACCCAAACCCAAAGTGGTGACATCGAAGTCGATTCGACCGAAATTTCGTTTCACAGGAAGGGAGACGCCTGCCTTTCCGCAGTTAAAGTAGGGAATTGCAAACACACCGGCTCCCGCTGCGGCTGTTGATTTTAAAAATTCCCGGCGATTCAAGGTTGCCTTTTTCATCATACCCCCGATTCTGGGAAATTGACTTTTATTCAACCAATTTAATGAAAGATACAATATAAAATTAAGGAATGGAAGGGATATTTCCGAATGGATCGTCCCTGAACCGGTATTGGATGGATACGTTACATATTAAATTCCCATTATTTTTCGAATTGGCCTGATTCCGATCCATAAACAATCCATCAGATGGACGTGGACAAGACCGCACTGTTTAAAATCGCTTTTAACTTGATTATTTAACGGGATTTTAGTAACATTGATCAATATATTCAGACTATCGGCTTTTACTTCATAAAAGTTCGGTAATCCGATAACTGATATCCAGAATGCTGAATGATGCATAGAAAGATATCCAACTTTGAATAACAATGATTGTGGTGCGATCATCATCGGGGGGCATTTTCACGCGCTGGGTCTCATCCGGCTGATGGCCAAAAAGGGCATTAAATGTATATTGGTGGATCATGAACCCTGCATGGCCCGATATTCCAGACATGCATGGAGATTCTGCAAAAGCCCCCATTTTTCTGAGCATAAAAAGCTGATCAATTTCCTGATCCGGCTGAGTGTTCAATATGGATTAAAGAATTATATTCTCTTTCCGACTTGCGATGAGACTGTTTATGTCGTATCGAAAAATAAAATCCGATTGTCTCCCTTTTTTAAAGTAAGCACACCGGCATGGGATTGTGTTCAATACGCCTACAATAAGAAGCTCACCTATACACTGTCGGAAAAACTGAAAATCCCCATACCAAAAACATTCTATCCTGCTTCTGAACAGGATTTACAACACCTGAATCTGGATTATCCTGTGCTGCTGAAACCGGCCGTTGTCCATCGGTTCTTCAGGCAAACAAAAACCAAAGTGTTTCAAATCAACAATACGGATGATTTATTTAAATATTACCGGCTGGCCTGTACAATCATTCCTAAAGAAGAAATTCTGTTGCAGGAAAAAATACCGCGGACCTGTTATCATCTCTATTCCTTCTGTCCCTGGTTTAAAAACAACCAGGTCCTGGCTCAGGTGACCGCCAAGAGGCTGCGCCAGCATCCCATGGAATTCGGACAGGCTTCCACATTGGTTATCAGTAAGCATGTGCCCGAATTGGAAATACTTGGATCCAAATTGCTCAGGGCGATGAAATTTTACGGGATTTGCGAAATCGAATTTGTGAGGGATCCAAGGGATCAGAAATTCAAACTGTTAGAGATTAATCCAAGAATCTGGGGGTGGCACACAATCGCTTCAGCAGCAGGAGTAAATTTGCCCTGGTATTTATATTCAGATATCATGGGAAAAGAAATCCGGAAATCGGGTTTCCGGGAAAAAATAAAATGGAGACGCTTCATTACAGACACGCCGACAGCAATGACTGAGATAATCAAGGGACGCCTGACATGGAACGACTATATCCGTTCCGTTAAGCACGTTCATGAGCATGCGGTGTTCTCCTATAATGACCCGCTCCCCTTCTGGGGAGAAATTTTTATGCTACCCTATCTTTGGAAAAAACGGGGCTTTTAATCGATGGGCATATATATACTTCAAAGTCTCCTGATATCCGCAGTGATCGTTCTGCCTCTGGCAATCAAATGCAAAGTAAAATTTCGTTTGGCACGCATCGGTATCATAATCACGACCATTCTTTTATCAATATTGCTTATCGGAATGAACCGTTCAGGAATATCAGTGACTCCATGGATTCAATGGACCATCCTTGTTTTTTTAACTCTCTTTTTTTTATCTGTGATGGTCATATTCCGGTTCTATCGCGACCCGGATCGTTCGATACCCGATCAGGACCATGTGATTTTGTCCCCTGCGGATGGCACCATCATCTATGTAAAAAAAATCAAAAATCATACGATCCCGCTGACTGTGAAAGGCAACCGCAGAATTCCTTTAGAAGAATTTACCGGATGGAAACTGTCAGAATCAGAGGCGATACTGGTGGGTATCGAAATGAGCATTTTGGACGTGCATGTCAATCGGGCACCGGTCAGCGGCAATATCCTTCAACAGCATATGGTGAACGGACGGTTTCTCTCATTGCGAAAAAATGAAGCGCCGTTTGTCAACCAGCGGCTTTCCACCCTCATTGATCATGGCCCCTTTCAAATCGGCGTCATTCAAATCGCTTCCAGAAGGATTCGTCAAATTATTTCCTATGTCAAACCGGAGGACCATGTCAAAAAGGGCCAACGATTCGGTATGATCAGATTTGGTTCTCAGGTGGATTTGCTTATTCCCGAACTGCCGGGGCTGAAAATTTTGATTCAATCCAATGATACCGTACGCGCCGGGCAAACCATCATCGCCAGGCATGATTCAGTTTCTCATGAGTCTCAGAAAAAAATATGAAAACCACATTAAAAATTATCCTGCTCGCTTATCCTGACAATCCGGTTGGATATGAATTTATTAAAACGTTTCAACAGCATCATGTGCCAATTCATTCAATTATTGTAAAAAAACAAAACCGGGCAAACCGATGGAAACGGCTGACAAATAAAATTAAAAAAGATGGGCTGCTCGCCGCTTCTCAGAGAATTTTCCATATTTGGAAGCTTAATTTCAGACACCGGACACTGGTGCATTTGGCCGGGAAATATCAGATCCCGCTTCACTGGGTCAATCGATTCAACAGCCGGGCCTGTGAAGCCTGGCTGCAAACACACACTCCGGATCTTCTGGTCATTGTGTCCGCACCGATTCTCAAAGAAAATATCTTTGGGCATGCAAAAATCGGATGTCTGAATCCGCATCCCGGATGGCTTCCTGTATACAGAGGCATCGGGGCCAATGCCTATGCCCTGAAAAACGGAGACAAACCCGGTGTCACCGTACACTTCATTGACTCTGAAATAGACCGTGGAAAAATTATCTGCCGGGAACATATTCCCATGCAAAAAGGGGACACCATTGCCAAAATCAATGACCGGGCCATGAAACGCGGAGCCGGGCTGGTAATCAATGCAATTCAGGATATCGAAAACGGATGCCTTGAATTTCCGGATATCCGGGAACCTCTGGGCAGGCTGTATAAAGCCATGCCGTTTCGGGAAACAAAAATTGTGAACCGGCAACTAAAAAAACGATCACGCAATGAATAAACAAATCAACCCATCGACTCAGAACCGATTTCAGCGGGTGCTTCTGATCAGCCCGCCCTCTTCAAGCTATCTGGGTGCTGCCCGTCCGCCTCAGAACCTGGGATACCTCGCCGAATCTCTGCTGCAGAATGGTATCGATTATGACATACTGGATATGCGCCTGGGCTACCGGTTTCAGGATCTGGTTCAGAAAATCGAAACCTGTCATCCGGATTTAATCGGATTTTCACTGGTTTCCCTGGAATACAAGCAATCCTATCAACTGATTTCTGAAACCAAAAAGGCTTTTCCTGAAATAAAAATCATCGCCGGCGGTCCTCATCTGACTGTACTGCAGGAGTGTGTTCTGGAAGAATGTCCGGACATTGACTTTGGTGTGGTGTATGAAGGTGAAAAAACACTGGTGGAACTGTGCCAAAATACACTTCCCCTTTCTTCGATTAAGGGACTCATTCGACGCGAACAGGGAAAAATTCAATATAACGGACACCGCTCCTATGAAAAGAATCTGGATGACATCCCCTATCCGACCTATCAGAAGTTTGAGCTCGATCAATATATCCGGGAAATGCCGTTCAATTCAAGCCGGGGATGTCCATTTCGATGTGTTTTTTGTCCGAATAAAATGATCACAAAAAATTTCCGGTGGCGGACTCCGAAACATGTCGTGGACGAAATCGAATACTGGTATGATAAAGGCATCCGGACATTTAATTACGATGATGATAATTTTTCATACTTCAAGGACCGGATATATGATATCTGTGACGAGATCGAGAAACGTAAAATCAAGGATGCGGAATTCAGATGCTCCAACGGACTGAGAGCAGATAAAGTCGACAAACCACTGCTGGCGCGCATGAAACAGGTCGGTTTCAACTACATTGCGTTTGGCGTGGACGGCGGGAACGACCGCATGCTCAGGATGAATAAAAAGGGCGAGACCATTGATCAGATCGAATCCGCCATAGAAACAGCCTGCGATCTTGGATTCGATGTAAAAATATTCTGCATCCTGGCCATGCCGTATGAGACGCTTTCAGACACTGAGGATGCATTTCGACTGGTGCAGAAGTATCCGGTCAAACGCGTCATTCTGAACAATCCGATCCCCTATCCGGGAACCGAACTGTTCGAAACAGTTAAACAAAACGGCTGGTTTATCAAACAGCCGGATGTCTATTTAAACCACGTGACAGAAAACGAAAATGTTCCTGTGTTTGTCACTCCGGAAATCTCGCTGAAACAGCGGATTCAGATATTAAAACGCAGCCGGAAGATTGAAAAGCGGGTAACAAGAAAAGCGGTCCGTCAGATGTATAAAAAATATCCGGTCATCAATTCAATACTGGCCTTCCTTTTTGCTACAGATTTTGTGGAGAATCTGTTTTTTAACAACATGAAATTCAGACAATGGATTGAAATAATCCGGTATCGCCGCATGCTGAAAGGCAGTCAGAAATAATACGCACGAAAATTCACGGCACGCATCAACACGTCTAATCGCTTAATCATCTGTATATTTTTAACATGGATCATTTTTCCAAATACATCCTTCATTTTCATCATTCTGTGTCTCTTTCGCTGCGATCCTGTGACTCTACGACCCAACGACCCTACGACTCAAAGACTCCTCAAAACGATTTCCCATATTTCCCCATACCCCCTATTTCCCACATCTTTTTCTTGTCTCTTGGCTCTTGATTCTTCTCTCCGTCTCTCCCCTGCTCCGTTTCCCCGATTCAGCTTCTCAACAAACGACACCACGACACTGTGACTCTACGACCCTATGACCCTACGACGCATTTTCCTGTTGCATTTTAAAAAAATCTGTATATTTTACCATTGTTCCTTCGACAATTCAAATATTTTCATCATCGACCTGATAAAACAAATATTTTTTTCAATATTATCTCTTTTTTTGCGAATACTATATATAGTGATTAAATAGTCAAACTTTCTTTTTCTTTACATATAATAAGGGGGAGAACCATGAAAACGTTCAAATCAAGTTCCATGTTTCACAGATTTCAATGCAGTTTCCTGATTTTTATTCTATTGATTCCATTGATCATTCAGGCGGCTGAAGTTGATTTTACAGCCAATCCATGGTACGGACCCCGGCCTCTGGTCGTCACCTTTACGGATCAATCCGATTATAATGCGAGCTTCGACCGGATATGGTCGTTTCCAGGCGGGACGCCGTCTTCAGGAACCGGTTCCTCAGTGGTGGTGACCTATTATACTGCCGGTACGTACAACGTGACTCTTGAGATCTGGGCCGGAGGCGTCAACGGCAAGAAGGCGGACGAGAAGACCAAGCCGAATTATATTCATGTGTATGAACTGATCGATTACGGGGATGCTCCGGACTTGACGGTCAGTATATATGAATATCCGACCCAACATGTCGATGACGGCGCGTCTCATATCATCAACAACCTCTATCTCGGCAGTGAAATTGACTCCGAGTTGGACGGGCAGCCAAGCCTCGGTGCGGACCTGGATGACAACACCGACGATCATGATGAAGACGGTGTGGATATCGGGGATCTGACAGCGGGCATCACAAACGAGATTACAGTGGTAGCGCATAATGCCGGTTTGTTAGACTGCTGGGTGGACTGGGGGCAGGATGGAACCTGGATAGAAACCGGGGATCACGCGATTGTTACTGAATCGTTGATCAACGGTACCAACACGGTCGATCTGCCTGTGCCTGCGCATGCCGTACCCGGGTATACCTATGCCCGGTTCAGATACTCATCCCAGGGAACCAACTATAACGGTCAGGTCTTCAATGGCGAGGTGGAAGATTATCTTGTCAATGTCCTGGCCGACATGGATTGGGGTGACGCAAAGGAAGGGTACCCTGTGACTTTGGCTGAGAATGGCGCCAGGCATCAGGTCAGCACCTTCTATTACCTGGGTGAAATTTTTACAGACAGTGAAGAGGACGGGGTTCACAGTCCCAATGCCTCCTGGGACAATGATAACGGTGACAATGACGAACTCGGAGTCGCATTTTCATTGCTGAACATCGGGGCACCCGCGTCTGTCAGCACCATGGCCCATGGCTGCGGATTCTTGAATGTATGGATCGATTTTAATCAAAATGACGACTGGTCGGATCCGGGCGATCATGTCATTCATGGTGAAATCATGGCCGACGGGCTGAACAGTAAGCCGTTCGATGTGCCGGCAGATGCGCTTCCGGGAATGACTTTTGCCCGGGTCCGTTACTGCGCGGATCAGGGAATCGGACCCACCGGTCCGGGCGGACATGGTGAGGTTGAGGACCATCAGGTTGAAATCCTGCAGCAATACGATTTCGGAGACGCGCCGGACACATTCCCCACTACCGGTGACGACGGAGCCGCGCACATCCTCAGCCAGATGATCTACCTGGGTGATAACATGCCGGATGATGAAGAAACCGGCCAGCCCAATCCGGCGGCCATGGGGGACGACAGCGACGGATATGATGATGAAGACGGCGTTCCCACACTCATGATTCCTCCCAGCGGCACAGCGGAAATTCCCGTCGAAGTCAACGGACGCGGATACCTGCACGCCTGGATCGATTTGGATCATAGCGGCACCTGGGAAGCGGATGAAAAATTTATTGATGGTGTTGCCCTTTCCTCCTGTGTGTATCCGGCGGAGCTGACAATGCCTCCGGGCACAACGCCGGGTCACGCATTTGTCCGGTTCCGATATTGCCTGGATATGAGTATCGGTCCGGATGGAATCGGACAGGCCGGCGAAGTGGAAGACTACCGGTTCACGATCGGCCTGCCGGATACATTTGATTACGGGGACGCCCCTGAACCTTACGGAGATCCCCGGCATCCGATCAATGCGGAAACCTATCTGGGCGGCTCTCCTCCGGACCCCGAAACAGAACCGGCCTACAGCGAACATGCGGACGGTGATGATTTAATCGACGGTCATGATGATGAAGACGGTGTTTCTTTCCCGGAACTATTCATTCCTGGAAGCACATCCAATGTTGAGTGTCACATGAACGGACCCGGCCATCTCTATTATTTTTTCGACTGGAACCAGGACTTTGATTTTACTGGTCCGGGAGAAGCGTTTTCCACATATGTGGCTGTCGTGGGGCCCGCTGCTGTCACGCTGCCCATCTCAGTTCCACCGGACGCATTGCCGGGAGATACCTATGCGAGGTTCAGATATGAATATCCAGTTGGACCCGCGGACTGGGGACCCTGGGCTGATCCCCCTTCACCCACAGCCGAAGGAGACCCAGGAGAGGTAGAGGACTATCAGATTTCCGTGACTCCCCGATTTCAAATACTGGGAGAGGATTATGGAGACGCGCCCGCTGTTTTTGATGCCGGAGGCGCCGCTTTCCATACAATCAGCCCTGACATTTTTATAGGGGGTATGGTGGATTCTGAGGATGCTCCATACTCCAGTCCGGATGCGGAAGGGGACGATATTCATGACAATGACGATGAAGAACCATTCATCGACAGATACCTGTCTCCGGGTTCTCCCTACTCCATCGATGTCGATGTTCATGTCGAGGAAGGAATCACCGGATATATGCATGCCTGGATTGATTTTAATTACAACAACGACTGGAACGATCCGGGTGAAAAAGTTGTAAATGGCGAAGCTGTGCTAAGCACGGATGATTTCTATCATAAATTAATGTATATCCCTTTGGATGTGGAACTGGGCTGGACTTTCGCACGGATTCGGTTCTGCACCGATGAATCCATCGGGCCGAATGGACCGGGAGGAGATGGTGAAGTCATGGACCGTCAAATCCGGATTTCCAAAGACTTTGGAGACGCTCCCGGGGAATACCTGCCGAGCGAAGCTATACCGGCGTCACATTCAGTGGATACATACTTTGAACATTGGTCTCTGGGTGAAAACCTGGACACTGAGTTCGGTCCATTTTTCAGCCTAAACGCGGATGGAGATGATTTAAACGGTGATGATGATGATGAAGATGGAATCATGCTCGGAATCCTGGAAGAGGGAACACCTGCCACAGGCAATGCCGTTGTCACACGTTATTGCGGTTCACCGGAGGGTATGTACTTGAATGGATGGATCGATTTCAACCAGGATAAGGACTGGACGGATCTGGGCGAGCATGTGATCACGGATCAGCATGTGGACCATGGGGATAATCCTCTGGCTATTAATGTGCCCTGGGGCGTCCCGTCCGGTGGCACCTGCGCCCGCTTCCGTCTGTCCGACGAACCGGGTGTGGGCACCCATGGATTCGGCGGTGTGGGCGAAGTGGAAGATCACCTTGTCTTCGTGCATCCTTATGATACGGATTTCGGAGACGCGCCGGATGATATGCCTGAAGGAGACTATCCCACCAGATATATGTCTGTTGGCGGCGCGTGGCATGAAATTGTGGAAGGATTTCACCTGGGCGAGGATGTGGATGAAGAGCCGGAAGGTCATGCGCATCCCCAGGCCGAGGGCGATAATTTCGATGACGGAGTGGTCTTTGACAGCGACTTCATTCCCGGTGAGGACTATCATTTCACCATCACTCTGTCAGCCGAAGGCTACGTGAACGCCTGGGCGGATTATAATGGAAACGGCAACTGGGATGATATCGATGAGCAGATTCTCGTAAATGGCCTTCTGACAGAACCGGAACATCATTTCACGCGGTCGCTTCCTGCCTGGACATGCACCGATAAAATTTACTTCCGCTTCCGTTTGTCAGAAGAGGCCTTAATCTTAAATCAGTACTGGGGCGGAGGGGGTGCCGGCGAGGTGGAAGATTATCTGATCGACCTGAGCGCAGGAGCACCGCTCGGCCTTAAATGGTCTCAGCCGCCGCTTTTCAGCGTGCAGTCCTTCTATGACAGCACCTACTGGGGCTGGGATGAAAAATCGGTATATGGCGATACCCTGCTCGCGGACAACTGGTTCTGCGGCGATGCAAGACCCGTAAAAATGATCCGCTGGTGGGGCTCCTATGTGGATTGGGACAGCCTGATGCCGCCGCCTGAAGCGCCCGAAAGCTTCCACCTGGCGATCTGGTCCGACGATCCGGTCGATCCGATCCGCAGTCAGAGCCGACCCGGTGAAGTGATCTGGGAAAAATTCGTTTCCCGAAGTGAAACCGGTGAAACCGTGGATGGTCAGGACTTTTACCCGGGCATCACAGTCACTCCGGATTCCGTGTTCCGATACGAAGTCAAACTGTCAATCGCGGAACAGTTCGAACAGCAGGAGGATTCCACCTACTTCTGGCTCTCGGTTGCAGCCATATACGATAGAGAAACACCGGAAGAGCATGTCTGGGGCTGGACCACGCGTGAAAGCTATCTGATTTCTGACGCGGTTCAGATCATGCTTCCGAATGAGCCTGTACTGGGTTCTGAATATGAAGAAGGAAACACACTGAAATCAGGCTGGGACTGCGCGTTTGAACTGCTGACCGATCTGGGTGAGCTTCCGTTTGATTTCGGAGACGCGCCCGACACCGATTATCCGACTTCTCTGGCTTCGAATGGCGCCCACCATTATATCTGGACGGGCACAGGCCTGGGCGTGAATCTGGACAAGGAGCCGGATTCTTACGGCGATACCGATTTTACATGGGATGATTTGAATCATTCCGATGATGAGGATGGCATCACCTTCCACGACACACTCTATGATGCCGGCGATATTGCATTTCTCACAGTCAATGCCGCTGCATACGGCGTACTGAATGCATGGGCCGATTACAATGGAGACGGCGACTGGCTCGATTTCGGTGAGCGTGTCTTTATCGATATGCCGTGCTATACCGGGAACAACAACCTCGCGTTCAACATCCCCGCGTCAACGAGCACAAAAACCGTGGGCATGCGGTTCCGCATCGCGCCTGTGGCCGGATTACGGCCCACGGGTATCGCAATCGGAGGCGAAGTGGAAGACATGGCGATTCAGATGGATCAAATCGCCACGGCTGTGGAAGAATCCAAGACAAAATCGGATATTCCGGATGAATTCAGGCTGATGCATAATTATCCCAACCCGTTCAATCCGTCGACCACTATTCCGTTCCATCTGCCGGAAATGGCCGAAGTGAAAATCACCATTTACGACATCCTCGGCCGGCATGTGCGCACGCTGGTGCATGGTGAATGGTCGCCGGGTTCGCATGAAATCCGGTGGGACGGCATCACGGATCAGGGTCATCGGACCGCGACAGGTATATATATTTATCAAATTGAATGCAGCGGGTTGCATGGGCAACAACGGTTTGTAGAATCCCACAAAATGCTGCTGCTTAAATAATCGAACACATCAATTGTATATAAAATAAGGGGACCTTTTAAAAAGGTTCCCTTATTGTCTGAAAGGATACATATCATTTTCACAGGATGATACTGAAATGACCCGGCCAATCACGACCTTTTATGGATTTTTTACTTGCATTTTGATAAAGTGTATGTATCTTACAATAACACCACTGAACCGCATCTGGATTTATTTCAATATTTCTTACTCTAAATCGAATATTGATAGAGACAACTGTTTTCGTAATAAAACATTTCATTCATTCACATCCATTCATGGGGGAGATTTATCATGACTCAACATCATTTCTTTTTCACAAAAAAATGGAATGCCATTCTCTGCTTGCTTCTTATGATCGGATGGATTCCATTGATTATTCAGGCAGATGAAGTTGCCTTTTCAGCCAATCCATGGTACGGACCCCGGCCTCTGGTCGTCACCTTTACGGATCAGTCCGATTATGATCCAAGCTTCGATCGGAAATGGTCGTTTCCGGGCGGAACGCCGTCTTCAGGAACCGGTTCCACTGTAGTGGTGACCTATTATTCTGCCGGTTTTTACGACGTGACTCTGGCAATCTGGACACCAGGGGGCACGGCACCGGGTAAGTATGTTGATGGTTTGACCAAGCCGGATTATATTCACGTGTATGAACTGATCGATTACGGGGATGCTCCGGACACGACGGTCAGTACCTATCACTATCCAACCCGACTGGCCAGTGACGGCGCGTCCCATATCATCAATAACCTCTATCTCGGCAATGAAATCGACTCCGAGCTGAACGGGCAGCCAAGCACCGGTGCGGACCTGGATGACAACACCGACGATCATGATGAAGACGGCGTGGATATCGGGGATCTGACAGCGGGCAGCACAAACGAGATTACAGTGGTAGCGCATAATGCCGGTTTGTTAGACTGCTGGGTGGACTGGGGGCAGAATGGAACCTGGGCAGAACCCGGGGATCACGCGATTACTACTGAATCGCTGATCAACGGTACCAACACGGTCAATCTGCCTGTGCCTGCGGATGCCGTACCCGGGTATACCTACGCCCGGTTCAGAATCTCACAGCAGGGAACCAACTATTACGGTCAGGTCTTCAATGGCGAGGTGGAAGACTATCTTGTCTATGTCATAGCCGACATGGACTGGGGTGACGCGAAGGAAGGGTACCCTGTCACTTCGGCCGAAAACGGCGCCCGGCATCCGGTCAGCACAGTCTATTATCTGGGTGAAACGGACACAGACAGCGAGACCGAGGGACATCACAGTACTTTAGCGGATTGGGACAATACACACGGAATCAATGATGAAACCGGCGCCGCATTTTCGATTCTGAATGCCGGAGCACCGGCTTCTGTCACCGTCCTGGGTCACGGCAGCGGATTTCTGCACGTCTGGATCGATTTCAATGCGAATGACAACTGGTCGGATCCCGGGGAACAGGTCGTTTTTGGAGAAATCATACCGGACGGTGTGCCATATGAAGTTCCATTCAACATTCCCCCAGGCGCCGCAGTCGGAACCACCTATGCGCGCGTCCGGTACAGTTCGGATCAGAGACTGAACGAAACCGGAGCGGGAAGACCCGGTGAAGTGGAAGATTATGAGGTTGAAATTTCAGAAATTTACGATTACGGAGATGCACCGGATGACATGCCAGAAGGAGACTATCCCACACTTAAGCCGGATGGGGCCGCTCATCCCATCAGCCAGAATATCTTTTTAGGTATCCACATGCCTGATGGAGAGCCGGATGGCCAGCCGAATTCCTCAGCAACGGGAGACGGCGTAGACGAAGATGGCGTGAATGTGACCGCGCTTCTTCCCGGTTCAGGCGAGGTGATCATTCCCATTTTTGTTAACGGAAGAGGATCCCTGCACGCCTGGATCGATTTTGATCATAGCGGAGTCTGGGAAGCGGATGAAAAATTCATTAACGGCATTGCGCTCGACACCGGTCTTTATCCGCATCATTTGTTCATGCCGCCGGATGTGGTTCCCGGTCATACCTTTGCACGCTTCCGGTATTCACTGGATCTGGATATCGGCCCCACAGGCGTGGGTCAGGCAGGAGAAGTGGAAGACTACATGATTAATATTGGCGAGCCGGTTGAACTTGATTTTGGAGACGCGCCCGCAGTCTACGGCAATCCCAGTCAGATTATTCACGAAGCCGCTTATCTGGGCACAGTGATGCCGGACGCGGAAAGCACGGGTCAGTTCAGTGTGGACGCGGACGGGGATGATGTGACCAACGGAGATGAAGAGGGAATAGCCCTGCCCGCTTCATTTTCCCCGAATACGACAGTAGAAATTCAATGCACAACCTTTGGAACAGGCATACTCTCCGCATTCTTTGACTGGGATATCAATGAAGTTTTTGGAGATCCGGGAGAAACGTTCACTATGGGTGTCGCTGCACCGGGAAATGAGACAAATCCGCTTGTCGTGAATGTGCCTGCCGGCGCGGTCGAGGGATTAAGCTACGCGCGATTCCGTTTTGATGCAGGTCCGGTGAACTTTGCACCAAACGAAGGGCTGCCGCCGTCACCGGACGGGGCAGGCAGCATCGGCGAGGTCGAGGATTACCGGATTTCAATTGTGATTGAACGGGATGAAGACTACGGCGACGCGCCCGCAGTGTATGAAACGGGCGGAGACGCCTTTCATACGATCAGTGACAGTATCTATATGAATACGAGACCGGATCCCGAAGGCGGCCCCTACTCCAGCCCGGACGCATCGGGTGATGATTTTCACTGTGCGGATGATGAGGAACTCAGTATTTCATCGATTTATCCGGGTACACCCTATTTGATTGAATCATCGCTGCATCTTGATGGTGTCACAGGATTTCTGCATGGATGGATCGATTTTAATCATAATGACAGCTGGGCAGATCCTGGAGAAAAAGTGGTTGATGGCTTGACCTATCCCAGTGGCACGGCAGGCTTTTCCATAACACGTAATGCGCCTGCAGATGCCGTGCTGGGCTATGCATTGGCCCGGTTTCGGTTGAGTTTAAACCAGGATATGGGGCCGAATGGTCCGGGTGGAGACGGAGAAATTGAAGATTATCAGGTTAGCATCAGTATGGACTTTGGAGATGTGCCATCTATCTTCCTGCCCGGCGGCGGAATTCCTGCGTCACACATACTGGATGAGATAAATCAGGATATGTATCTGGGTGTACATTGGGATAGTGAATTCGGTCCCAGTTACAGCGAAGACGCGAATTACGATGATAACCATGGTCTGTTAGATGATGATGAGGACGGCATTCATTTCGGTTTTCTTCAGGCTGGCTTCCCTTCTACGGTCGATATCTATATTACACGCAATGCTTTCACCAGTCCCACCATGTTTTTAAATGGATGGATCGACTTTGATCAGGATAATTCCTGGGATGATCTGGGCGAACATGTGCTGATTGATCAGGAACTGGATGATGGTCCTCATTCACGGGTCATCAATGTGCCTTCGGGCTCTCCTGCCGGCGAGACATTCGCCCGCTTCCGATTGTCCCTGGAGCCTGGTGTGGGACCTTTTGGATTCGGTGGCGAAGGTGAAGTGGAGGATTACAAGGTAACCGTGGCTGATTTTGAAGCCGATTTGGGTGATGCACCCGATCCCAACTATCCGACGCTTCTGGCCTCTGACGGAGCCTACCATATCATTGTCGATGGATTTCACATGGGAGCCGATGTGGATCCCGAGACCGACGGTCAGCCGACTCCGGGGGCCGATGGGGACACAAAGGATGACGGTGTCGTTTTTGACGGAGACTTTAATCCTGGTAACTTGTATCATTACACCATTACGACCTCTGATGTGGGATATATCAATGCCTGGGCCGATTATAACGGCGATGGAGACTGGACAGAGTGCGGAGAATACATTTTGGTTAACGATCCGGTCATTGCGGGACCAAATGACAGGGCATCACTGCTTCCTGGCATCATTGCAGATTCAATATACTTCCGTTTCCGATACACCCGTGAGGCTTTATCCGGACTTACTCGATTCGAGGGTGGCGCGCGTGAAGGAGAAGTCGAAGACTATCTGGTGGATCTGACCGGTCCCGGCGCACCGCTCGGACTCAAATGGACGCAGCCGCCGCTTTATAATACCCAATCCTTTTACGACAGCACCTACTGGGGCTGGGATGAAAAATCGGTTTACGGGGACACCCTGCTCGCGGATAACTGGTTCTGCGGAGACAACCGGCCGGTCAAGGTGATTCGATGGTGGGGCTCCTATGTCGATTGGGACAGCCTGATGCCGCCGCCCGAAGCGCCCGAAAGCTTCCATCTGACCATCTGGTCCGACGATCCGATTGATCCGGTTCACAGCCAAAGTCAACCGGGTGAGGTGATCTGGGAAAAGACTGTATCCCGGAGCCAAACCGGAGAATCCGTGAATGGTCATGACTACTACCCGGGCATCACCGTCATTCCGGATTCTGTATTCCGATACGAAGTCACACTGTCAAGCGCGGAACAGTTCGACCAGCAGGAAGACTCCACCTACTTCTGGCTCTCTATTGCAGCCGTCTATACGGATGAAACGCCCCAGGAACATGTCTGGGGATGGACCACGCGTGAAACCTACCTGGTTTCGGACGCCGTTCAGATTCTCCTTCCGGATGAGCCCGTATTGGGATCTGAATATGAGGAAGGAAACACCCTGAAAATCGGCTGGGATTGCGCATTTGAGCTGCTGACAGACATCGGAGAGCTTCCCTTTGATTATGGAGACGCACCCGATCCGGATTATCCCACTTCTCTGATAAGTAACGGTGCGCATCATTTCCTCTGGACAGGGACACAATTGGGACAGAATCTGGACAAAGAGCCTGATTCACCAGGCGATATCGATTTCGCATGGGATGATACGGAAAATACGGACGATGAAGATGGCATCACCTTCCATGACACGCTCTATGATGCCGGCGATATTGCATTTCTCACGGTCAACACCGCTGCATACGGCATACTGAATGCCTGGGCCGACTACAATGGCGACGGCGACTGGCTCGATTTCGGTGAGCGTGTCTTTATCGATATGCCGTGCTATACCGGGAATAACAATCTTGCGTTTAACATTCCTTCCACGACATGCACGAAAACCGTGGGCATGCGGTTCCGGATCGCGCCTGTGGGCGGTTTGCGTTCTACCGGGATCGCGATCGGAGGCGAAGTGGAAGACATGACGATTCAAATGGATCAAATCGCCACGGCTGTGGAAGAATCCAAGACAAAAGCGGATATTCCGGATGAATTCAGGCTGATGCATAATTATCCCAATCCGTTCAATCCGTCGACCACCATTCCGTTTCATCTGCCGGAAATGGCCGAGGTAAAAATCACCATTTACGACATCCTCGGCCGGCATGTGCGCACGCTGATGCATGGCGAATGGTCGCCGGGTTCGCATGAAATCCGGTGGGACGGTATCACAGATCGGGGCCACCGGGCCGCGACCGGGATCTATATTTATCTGATTGAATGCAGCGGAATGAATGGACAAACGCGGTTCGTCGAATCCCATAAAATGCTGCTGCTGAAATAATCGAACGCACATATCGTATTTACAAAAAGGGAACCTTTTTTAAAAAGGTTCCCTTTTTTTATTAAAAAATGCGGATTATTTTCAATATTTTCCACATAACTGATAATATATAATTAGAACATTTCATCATCGTATAAATTCACAAACAGAGTCTATCATCACATTGATTAAAGGGGGAGAAAAATGAATTTCTCACAAAAGCGCTTTCTTTCAAAACGGAAATGGAATTTAATATTCCGTTTTTTGGTTATAATCGGATGGATGCCCTCCATTGCCCTGGCCACTGTCGATTTTACAGCCACACCCGGATCGGGCCCCCGGCCTCTGGTCGTCACTTTTGAAGACCGGTCCAGTTACGGCGCGGCCTATACCCGGATCTGGTCTTTTGAGGGGGGGACTCCCGGCAACGGAACCGGTATAACGGTTTCTCCGGTCACATACTATACAGCGGGAACCTATAATGTGACTCTAAAAATTTACCAGGGCGGACAGCTCATTGAAGAATCGACAAAAAGGGATTACATCACTGTGTATGAGCTGATTGATTATGGGGACGCTCCGGATGAGGGCCCGTATCATTACAAAACCATCACAAGTGACTGCGCCTCTCATATCATCAATAATATTTATCTTGGCAGCCTGATCGACTCTGAGTTGAACGGACAGCAAAGCCCGACCGCAGACCGAGATGACACCCGTGATGATCCTGATGAAGACGGGATCTTCTTTATCGAAGACTTGATACGTGGAACCACAGTCTCAATCAATGTCATCGCCCACAATGTCGGCTACCTGAATGGCTGGGTGGATTTCGGCATCGACGGGGACTGGGCCGAAAGCATCGATCATGTGATTGTGGATGAACCGCTCGTGGACGGTCTCAATGTGGTTTCATTAACAGTGCCACCTGGTGCGTCTATCGGTTCCACCTACGCCCGGTTCCGGTATGCGCCTTCGCCGGGTATCAGCTGGCACGGCCAGATATTCAACGGTGAAGTGGAAGATTACCTGGTTTATATCACGACATCTGTCATGGATTACGGGGACGCGCCGTCAGGCTACCCCGTCTCGTTTGATGAAGACGGCGCAAGGCACCCGGCCAGCACCACCTATTATCTGGGAGATACGCACACAGATACTGAATCAAATGGAGTGCACGACCCAGCCGCAGCCGGAGACGATGTCGATGGAGTCAATGACGAAGACGGTATTCATATTGGGCCGATCACCCGAAACGCGCTCCAGATGATCACCGGACATGCCCACGGCGGCGGATATCTGCATGTATGGATCGACTGCAATGGTGATGGAGACTGGACTGATTCCGACGAAAAGATTGTAGATGGCTCATTAATAGCAGGGCCGCACATTTCTGAAAGGTTTATGATCCCCGCAGTTCCCGACGCGTTTGAGGGAACCACATTCGCACGCGTTAGATACAGTGCGGATCCGGTACTGGATGTCACCGGCGTTGGCGGACCGGGCGAAGTGGAAGATCATCAGGTGGAAATCGGATCGTTCTACGATTACGGGGATGCGCCGCTTCATTATCCGACACTGACCGTTGATGACGGCGCGAGTCATCCTGTCTGTATTGCCCTTTATCTGGGAGAAGGCGGAATACCGGACGGTGAAGATGACGGCAACCCTCAGGCCGAGGCCTTGGGTGACGACTGGACCGGCTCGCCCGATGAAAACGGGGTAACCCTGTCCACGATCCCTCCCATGGGCACTGTGGATATACCGGTTCGTGTAACCGGCGAGGGGTATCTGCACGCCTGGATCGACTTTGACCAGAACGAAACCTGGGATCCTGATGAAAAGGTTATCGATGGTGTTCCGCTTTCAACCGGAGTTTACGTTCACACATTCATAATGCCCGCAACCGGCGTGGTTCCGGGCGTCACGTTTGCCCGTTTCCGATATTCACTGGATACCGATCTCGGACCCACAGGCGTCGGCCGGTCCGGTGAGGTTGAGGATTACATGGTTACCATTGGAACCTATGAGGATTATGATTTCGGAGACGCGCCCGCATCTTTTGGAGATCCCAAGCATCCGATCAACGCGGATACCTATCTTGGCAGCTCTCCTCCGGACCCCGAAACAGAAACGGCCTACAGCGAGAATGCGGACGGTGATGATTTACTCGACGGTCATGATGATGAAGATGGCGTCATGTTTTCCGATCTTTTCTATCCTGGCGGTTCACCGAATGTGGAATGCCAGGTGAACGGACCGGGAAATCTGTCCGCCTTTTTTGACTGGAATCTGAACGGCGATTTTTCCGATCCTGGAGAGCGATTCAACACATGGGTAGATTTTGCCGGATCCACTCCTGTCACGCTCAGTATTCCGGTGCCTCTGGATGCGGTCATTGATGAAACATACGCCCGGTTCAGGTTTGAATGTCCGGACGGCGCGGTTGGGCCGGATCCGGCCGGACCTCCGCCCTCACCCGACGGTGAAGGGGATCCCGGAGAGGTGGAAGACTACCGGATTACTGTGATTCCGGCCGACCAGGTGCCGCTGCCGGATTACGGCGACGCATCTGCCGTTTATGAAACAGCCGGAGCGGCATCTCACACAATCAGCCCGGATATTTATATGGGTACCATGCCCGATCCGGAGGAAGCACCCTTCTCCGGCATAAATGCGCAGGGAGATGATCACAACGATGTGATGGATGAAACGTATCATGCAATAGTAAACCAGCCCGGAAAGCACTATGCGTACGGTTTTTACACACATCTCGCGCCAGGCATTACCGGATATGTACACGCCTGGATCGATTTTAACATAGACAACGATTGGAACGATACCGGTGAAAAGATTGTGGATGGTGTCGAAGCATCGGGGGGTGATGCTATGTTCCTTATAGATTATACTATGCCTGCTGACGCGCGTCTCGGGCTTTCATATTTGCGGGTTCGCTTCAGCACAGAGGTATCTCTGGGACCGAACGGACCGGGCGGAGAGGGTGAAGTGGAAGATAATCTTGTGTGGATTAGAATGGATTTCGGAGACGTTCCCGAGTCTTACACGCCTCCGCCGGGTTCAGAGCCTGCTTCGCATATTTCGGATGCGGAGGTGCTAAATCTTTCACTGGGAAGGATTCGTGACGGTGAATTCGGCCCTATTTACAGTGCGGACGCGGAGGGTGACGATTCAGAGCTCTTTGACGATGAGGATGGCATCACACTCGGACTCCTCACTCCGGGATCGGTTTGCAGCGGTGTTGCTGATATCAGGCGTGATATAGCCAAAGATCCGGGTACGGGTTTTTTAAACGGGTGGATCGATTTCAATCAGGATAATGACTGGGACGATGACGGAGAGCACGTTGTAACGGATTTGATGGTCACCGCACATGCTTATCCATTGGACATCCATGTGCCAATTTCCGCAGCACCGGGCGAAACATTTGCACGTTTCCGCCTGACCGAAGAGGGAGGAATCGGGCCCCATGGATTCGGCGGCTATGGCGAAGTGGAGGATTACAGGGTGACTGTTGCCGATTTTGAAGCCGATTTCGGCGACGCGCCGGAGGGCATAGACGATTATCATTTCCCGACCTACTTCCTGTCATGCGGCGCATGGCATCATGTCGTTGAGGGCGTTCATCTGGGTGCAGGGATCAGTGCTGAAACCAATGGTCAGCCCCACGCAGAGGCCGATCTCGATGATTATGATGACGGTGTGGAATTCATTGGAGATATGATTCCCGGAGAACCCTATGAAATCTTGGTCACTGTATCGGAACACGGATTTCTGAATGGATTCGCGGATTACAACGGGGACGGTGACTGGACAGATCCTGAAGAAGGCTTCATGTGGGACTGGCCGGTGTCTCCGGGCAGAGAGAATCGCGCTCCTATTATGATGCCAGACTGGACCGCTGCGGGCAAGATATTTTTCAGATTCCGGTACACAACCGGCCGCACGGATCCCGGCCGGTACGGGGGCGACGCGCTCGACGGCGAAGTGGAAGATTATCTGGTGGACTTAAGCACAAACACCACGGGAACACCCTTGGGTATAAAATGGTCCCAGCCGCCGCTTTACAGCAAACACTCTTTTTATGACAGCACCTACTGGGGCTGGGATGAAAAATCGGTATACAGCGATACACTGCTGGCCGATAACTGGTTCTGTGGGGATACAAGGGCAGTGAAAGCGATTCGCTGGTGGGGATCCTATGCGGATTGGGACAGTGCGGCTCCTCCGCCTGTTTCACCTGAAAGCTTCCATATTGCTATCTGGTCTGACGAACCGACTGAGACTTTGTATGGTGAAAGTCAACCAGGAACGGTGATCTGGGAAATGACTGTACAGCGCTCACAGACCGGAGAAACTGTGGATGGACATGATTTTTATCCGGGGATTACACTGACGCCTGATTCCGTGTTCAGGTATCAAATCAATCTTTCCGAGGAGAACCAGTTCGAACAGGAAGAGGATTCCGCCTACTTCTGGCTGTCGGTGGCTGCAATATACACGAATGAAATCCCGAAAGAACATGTCTGGAGCTGGACCACGCGTGAAACCTATCTAATATCAGATGCTGTCCAGATCGTCGTTCCTGATGCGCCTGTCTTGGGATTCTCCTTTGAGGAAGGCAACACCTTGAAGCGGGGCTGGGATTGTGCGTTTGTACTCCTGAGCGATTTGCAAGCACTGCCCTTTGATTTCGGGGACGCATTTGACGAGTTGTATCCCACATCCCTGTCAACAAATGGCGCCCACCACTATCTGTGGACCGGAACAGGTCTGGGCGAAAACCTGGACAAGGAACCGGATTCTCCGGGTGATCTTGATTTCACATGGGATGATTTGGAAAACACGGATGACGAGGATGGCATCATCTTTCATGATTCGCTCTACAATGCGGGGGATATCGCTTTTATGACCGTCAATGCAAAGTCGAATGGTATACTGAGCGCCTGGGCCGATTTCAACGGTGATGGCGACTGGCTCGATTTTGGGGAACGGATTTTTATTGATATGCCTTGCTATACAGGATATAACAATCTCGCGTTTAACATTCCCTCTGATGCCAGCGCAGAAACGATTGGCATGCGTTTCAGAATCGCACCCGTGGCCGGATTAAGGCCCACAGGTATTGCAATTGGAGGCGAAGTGGAAGACATGACCATTCAGATAAAAACAATCACGACATCTGTGGAAAAACCGGAGACAAAAGCGAATATTCCGGATAAATTCGGCTTGCTGCACAATTATCCCAATCCGTTTAATCCGAGCACGACCATTCCGTTTCATCTGCCGGAAATGGCCGAAGTAAAAATCACCATTTACGACATTCTCGGCCGGCATGTGCGCACATTGGTGCATGGCGAATGGTCGCCGGGTTCGCATGAAATCCGGTGGGACGGCATCACAGACTGGGGCCACCGGGCCGCGACCGGGGTCTATATTTATCAAATTGAATGCAGCGGGTTGCATGGGCAACAACGGTTCGTCGAATCCCGGAAAATGCTGCTGCTGAAATAAGCGGGTGCAAATCCCGTATCAACCAAAAGGGAACCTTTTTGAAAAAGGTTCCCTTTTTTAATCTGAACTCTTTAATCTCAATTATTTATCGATTCTTGAACCTGGAATTTTATCTCCAGAATCCCCGCCATCTCCGGCTCCCTCTCTTCCACGCCCTCCGCATCTCTTTGACCCACACGCTGAAAAAAAAGATGCAGCAACCGGTCTTGAGCCCAAAGAACGGTATCGTAGGTCGGTTCCCACTGACCGATGGAAAATTCCGTCAGATCATGAATATGCCAATTTGGATTTTTCAGATTACCGCAGAAAGCTGCAGAAACGCGGTTATTTCGTTCTGCATCCCTGAAGATCAGACAGGCACCTGAATCCGCTGCCACGACCTGGGGCCGGGATATGGGAATACGCTTGGTGCCGCCTCCGCTCAGGCTGAACGGAGTCACCCGCCGGGAGACTTGTGAAACCCGCCAGTGTCGGCCGTCATGATAAACAACTTGATACTGAGGCACTTGAGAACCATCGGGTCGCCAATAGGCGGCGATAATCGGATGCCCTTCCCTGTTTGTGCACATAGAGGTCTGGTTAATCAATTCGTGATTCTGGGAAATGTGCCAGGCATATTCAGAGGTACTGGCTGTGACTGGCAGAACATAAATTTCACCGGTGGATTTTTCCCAGGTGCGTCCTCCGTCTGCAGATCTGGCATAACAAAAATCGTGATTGGTGGCCACATCCCAGGTCTCCCGCCACACCCAGGAAAGATGGATGCGTCCCTGTGCATCCACAGCAGCCTGCCAGTAAGCGCTTCTTTCCCCTTCCCCGCTGATCAGATTCTCCTGGCGCTGAATCCAGGTCTGCGCGGACATATCGTAAAAATTCAGAATTAAATTCCCCCGGCCCGAAGATCCGTCCCGGTACAGAAAAATCAGGTTGCCGTCCGGCAGCCTGTAAAACTCGGGATAAGTCACTCGGCCCTCGTGTTTTCCGGTCATTGCAACCGGATCCGCCATTTCGAGGGATCCGGGCTTACGGCTTCGGCAATAATGCAGCGGACTGTTATGATGATTCCAGGCCATATGCAGAACCCCGTCCCCGTCGGCCATGATACTGATGCTGTTGTGTGCGTCCCGAATATTACCGGAACAGGGTGTTTTTTGAACCGTCCAGTCCCGGGATGGCAGAAGCCGTTTCGCCAGAATGACATGACCGGAATCATTATAAAAAGCAGCATACTGTATGCAGTCATGGGTGACCACGGAATTCTTCCGGAAGATCACTGCATTAATGGAATTCCCGGCCCAGGCTTTTTGAATGGGACAGAATCGGACGGATTGAAAGGTATGATTATCTGAAGCACAGTGAAAAAGTAATAATCCGGAAAACAATAATCCGGTCCGTCTGAAATATTTCATAGGATTCCCTTTTTATTTGAGCAATAAAATCCGCCGGACCTTGCTAAACACACCAGCCTGCAGAGAGATCAGATAAATACCGGAGGCAAGATCATGCGAATAAAATCCGACATCGATCCGTGTCTCTTCCGTGGTTCTGTGGATTTGCATCTGGAGCCAAAATGATTCATTCAAGAGTAGAAATAAATATTGAAAAAGTCAAATGGAAATGCCCGGTGCAATACCGGGCATTTTAAATTATTTCATGTGGTCTTGAATTTTTTATTGAGCCGGCCCCGATGTATCAGATAATTTACTACGACATCAGGGAGTCGTTATTTAAATATCACAGAAACAAACAACCTGAAACCAAAATATCAGAATTTGCATAAAACTGTTTCTCTGGACTGCAACTGGCTTACAATGCCTTATGACAGAACCACCAGTCATAACAACCTTCCTGGTTTTCACGGGCTTCTGCCTCTTTCACGGTCTTCGCCGGCGAAATAATGACATGATCCTGAATCAGTGCATTATTAGGCCAGTTGGCAGGCACAGCGACTCCCTTCTTATCGGACAACTGAAGCGCCTTCACCGCGCGAACCACTTCATCCATATTCCGGCCGATTTCCTGTGGATAATAGAGCACCAGCCGGACCTTACCCTGCGGATCCCCGACAAAAACTGCCCGCACGGTGTTGGTCCCTTTTCCCGGATGCAGCATACCCAGTTTCAAGGCAATCTGGTCGTTAGCCGCAATGACCGGAAATTTGATCTCCATATCAAGATTGTCTTTGATCCATTGTACCCACTTGATGTGTGAAAACACCTGATCCACGGACATCCCGATAAGTTTACAGTTCATTTTTTCAAGCTCATCATAAACCTGCTGAAAACCATGAAATTCCGTGGTGCAGACGGGTGTAAAATCCGCCGGATGACTGAATAATACAAACCAGGATCCCTTGAGATCGCCGGGAATATGCATCGGACCGTGTGTGGTCTGGACTTGAATTTCCGGGAAATCATCTCCCAGAAGGGGCATGTTCAGTTTCGTTTCTTCCATGGGATTTCTCCTTTCATTGTGTCACTCTTAAAGTGAATTTGGTTAACTTTTCATTCATACGCAAGTTATATTTTTATTTCAGTTGTCCTGCAATAAAAAAGAAAACCAACCGGTTCATCCTGAATAAAACGGATTACTGTAAGAATTTACTGACAAACGGAGAGGTCTCTCCCCTTCTCATGAAATGACCGGAAGGCCCTTCTCCTAAAAATTCGGAAAACCAGGATTCATGCTCGATTTCTTCATTTAAAATTGCCAGGGCCAGATCATAGGTGCGGTGATCCTTTCCGGCGGTCAGGTTACAAATGTGAGTATATCCCCGGACCGCACAGCGTTCTGCTTCAACCAGCACGTTTAATATCGCCTGAACATCGGATGGATCTTTGGGAAGCGAAGCCGGAGGACAGGCAGAACAATCGTGAAAGCCTTTCATATCCTCCGGTAATTTTCCGCCGAGTTCATAAATACGGGGAACAAGGGCTTCAAAATGATTCCGGTCCTCGATACGTGCGACTTCCGCGATTTCCTTGATGCCTTCACCTTCGAGACCGATTAAATTGGCACGAAGGATTGTATAATAATAGTACGTAGTAAGCTCGGCAGCTGCATTGTTGACCAGCAGCTTCAGCAGTTCATCCACATCGACTCCTGCTTTTTCGACCATTTGTTTTGCGACTTTTGCCATGATAACCTCCTCTTTTGTTTTGTTGCTGTTGAAGAATTTTATTATTAATAATCGGAACGATTATTAATTCAGAATTAAAAAAAATCTCACCCTGTTTGTTTCTTTTTTCTGCAGTCCGGGCATAACCCAAAAAAATGAATCTGATGTTTATGAATATCAAAATCCGTAAACTGCCGGACCACATTATCCAAATCCTCGCGAACCGGCATCTCTAAATCCTGGATGCGCCCGCATGATTCACAGATCAAATGATAATGGGTTCCTGTATTGGCTTCAAACCGGTCAAATGTGCTCCCGGAATGAATTTTTTTGACCAATCCCTTCTCAATAAGAATGGACAAATTCCGATACACGGTCCCCAGACTCAATTTGGGAAAATCCTGTTTCAGTTTCTGATACATCCAGTCCACTGTCGGGTGTATATCCGTTTCTCTTAGCAATTGAAGAATTTGATCCCGCTGCCTGCTTTTTCGGTATGATATGCCTTTATTCAATCCAAAACCTCTTAATAATAATCGTAACGATTATTAATATAACATTTTATTTATACATGTCAAGAAAAAAATATTTTTTTCTTGACAAATCCATTTTTTTTTATTATTCTGCACATATGTTCATTGTATTTGAACATTTGTTCATATATGAATTCAATTAATAATACATCAATTCTTGTTGAAGCGGCTCGTCTTTATTATGATCATCAGATGAGCCAGCAGCAAATCGCCGAAAAGCTGGGAACCTCAAGACCCGGTATCTCACGTCTGCTGCAGCAGGCCCGAGATCAGGGGATCGTCCGGATTGAAATAATAGACCCGACCCGTCAGGGAAGCCGGTTCGAGCATGACCTTAAAGCAAAATATCGATTGAACAAAGTCATTGTTGTACCGACAGATACCCATTCTGATCTAACGATCCAAAAAAAGCTCGGCCGGGCCGCGGCCAATTATCTGAATACATTGATTTTTGACGGTTGCATTCTTGGGATTTCCTGGGGCACGACCATGTGCCAGGTCGTGAATCACCTGACACCCATACCGGTGAAAAACATGAGAGTTGTTCAGATCGTAGGCGGTATTACCCGTGGTGAGTTTGATCCGCATGCCAGTGAAATCACGCAGCGCATCAGTGAAAATTACAACGCCCGGTCGTATCTTCTGCTGTTGCCAGCCATTGTAGACAGCGCAGAGGTGAAGCAGGCCATGATCTCTGATAAAAAAATCGGGGAAACCCTGGATCTCGCCAAACAGGCGCATATCATACTCTGTTCGGTGGGTGTCTTCAAACCGGATTCACTCATGATTCAGGCGGAATATTTTAATCCGAACGAGGTTCGCTATCTCAATAAGCTTGGAGCCGTCGGAGACATATGCTCCCGAATGATTTCGAATGACGGCTCCCTCTGCTGGCCGGAACTGGATGCCCGGACAGTCGCGATTGAATTAAACCATCTAAAAAACATACCCTATGCAATCGCTGTAGCGGGTGGGATGACTAAAAAGGCAGTGATTCATGCGGGATTACTGGGCGGATATTTCAATGCGCTGATTACTGATGAACTAGTTGCTGAATATTTATTAGAAGCATAATACTGTGATACAACAAAATCCGAAAGCGATTCTAAATCCGGAAAAAAATTGTTGATTCAACCACCTCCCCTTGAACTATGTCTGTTTCTCCGCGCGTGCTTTTGGCGGGGAAAATCCCGGGCTTTGCCGGGGCAGAGCGGCGAAACATGTTCAATCATTTGACCCGCATCAAAACAAACCGGATATTCATCATCAACTTGCAGCACACAAGAAATATGGAAAGGATATCCTAATGAACCCCGACCTGTGGCAAACCAAACAACAGATTCTGGATATCGGTAAACGATTATGGCAGCGTGAGTTTATCGCATCCAATGATGGTAATATCACCGTGCGTATCAATGACAACCGTCTGCTGACCACACCGACCGGTGTCAGCAAGGGATTTATGACTCCGGACATGATTATTGAAATGAACATGGATGGTAAAATTTTATCTGCCTCTAAAATATACCATCCCTCCAGCGAGGTAAAAATGCATATGGAAGTATACCGGCAGCGGGATGATATCCGGTCTGTTGTGCATGCCCATCCGCCTGTCTGCACCAGCTTTGCCGTGGCCGGAATTCCGCTGGATAAATGTGTGCTGCCTGAAGCGGTTTTAACCCTCGGTGCCGTGCCTATTGCGCCTTACGGAACTCCATCCACCATGGAAATACCAGATTCAATCAAACCCTACCTTCAAAAAAGCGATGCCATTCTTCTGGCCAATCACGGGGCGCTGACACTGGGAACCGATTTGATCAGCGCCTATCATCGGATGGAAACCCTGGAACATTCCGCAAGGATTGTATTCAACGCCATTCAACTGGGTAATGTCAATATGATTCCGGGTCCTGAAGTCAAGAAACTCATGGAACTCAGAGAAAAGATGAAAATAGCCGGTCGGATTACTCCATGTGCTGAAAACGGATCCTACAACGGAAAGCAGCCGCTCCGGCCCGATGAAAATCAGATTGCAGAAATCACAAAACTGGTCATAGATCGACTGAAGCAATTATGATACAGGCGATCACAATTCATTTACACTGTTTTGCATTATGGAAAAAAAATAATTCTATGAAACAGATACGGGATTGTCCTATTTCAAGAACGGTTCTGCTCGGACTATCCGGATAAATCGGAGATATGCGTGATATTGAGGATGCCATGGATCAGGATCCCAAAGCACAATCGGCTTTTCAAACTTTTGCCTATGGTATAATGCGGCACATCGGCGAACATCTGGCCGTTTTGAACAGCGCGGATCTGATTGCATTTACAGTCGGTGCCGGCCAGTACTCATCCCGGCTTCGCAAGGAAATCCTGAAAGATAATCATCATTCTTGCATTGTTTTTGATCAGGATAAGAATCAAAGCATCCGGAATAGGGATTGATATCCCCTGATATATCGAACGTAATAATCGCAGTGATTCCCACAAATGAAGCACTGATCGTAGCGCGTGAAGTGGCAAAACGTCTCGTCTGACTTTGTTGCATTATGGAGAATGAAAGCAAAAATGAGAATCGGCTTGTCTTGTGAGAGATTTGAGTTTTGGATTTTAGTATTTTTTTGTATTTTATATAAATCTTTTGATTTGATTATTATTTGAGACGATCAATGGCTGTATTCCATCTCCCTTATCACAAGTTGCATATGAATGTTGAGATTCCGGATAACCCGCTTGCCGGATCTTTGGAATCCAGAGTCAATACCTATAAACCCGGCCTGGGCCAGGCCGAGATTGTCCACAAGGCTCTGGATCATCCCATCGGCGGTCTTCCCCTGGAATCCTGGGTCACCGATAAAAATCGAATGACCCTCTTGACCAGTGACCATAAACGTCCGATGCCCAGTTGGCTGACATTGCCGATTTTACTGGAACGCATCAGAAAGAGCGTACCGGATATTGAAATCCATATTCTGGTGGCCACTGGCAATCATCGGGCAACGACTCCGGAAGAAATGATTGCTCTTTTCGGAGAAAAAATTGAGTATGCACTGGATCAGGCCAGTCAGATCAAAGGCAAAATCGCCAAAATCACGGTCATTCCGGATGGCGTCAGCGTTCAATCATAATATGATACAGGAGCGTTATATGTCCAATTTGAAACAAAATCCACCGATTCAGCGCTTAAGGGGATCCCTCCCGAAAATCGGCATCCGTCCGGTCATTGACGGGCGCCGGAAAGGCGTTCGGGAAGCCCTTGAAAATCAAACCATGAATATGGCAAAATCGGCGGCAAAATTAATAACCGGCCAGCTGCGCCATGCCAATGGATTGTCTGTGGAATGCGTTATTGCCGATACCTGCATCGGCGGCGTGGCTGAAGCTGCCGCCTGCACGGAGAAATTTCAGCGAGAAGGCGTGGGAGTTACGCTGACCGTAACACCCTGCTGGTGTTACGGTACCGAAGTCATGGACACTGATCCGCTGACTCCCAAAGCGGTTTGGGGATTTAACGGTACCGAACGTCCAGGAGCCGTCTATTTAGCCGCTGCTCTGGCCGGTTATTCACAAAAAGGTCTTCCAACATTCGGTATTTATGGAAGAGATGTGCAGGATGCGGACGATACATCCATTCCCGGTGATGTACAAAATAAATTACTACTATTTGCCAAAGCCGGCCTGGCTGCCGCAGAAATGCGGGGTAAATCTTATTTATCCATGGGCTCGGTTTCGATGGGTATTGCCGGTTCTGTGATTGATGACCATTTTTTCTCGGATTATCTGGGCATGCGTAACGAATATGTGGATATGTCCGAGTTTATACGGCGCATGGAAGAAGGCATCTATGATCCGGATGAATATAAAAAAGCTTTATCCTGGGTAAGGGCCAATTGTATTGAGGGAGAAGATACCAATCATCCCGAAATGCAATCTTCCCGCAAACGCAAGGATGAGGAGTGGGAAATCGTGGTAAAAATGGCTCTTATAGCCCGCGACCTGATGGTGGGTAATCCGGCTTTGGAAAAACTGGGATGGGGTGAAGAAGCGTTGGGGCACAATGCCATTGCCTCGGGCTTTCAGGGGCAGCGTCAGTGGACGGACCATTGGCCCAATGGAGATTTTCTGGAAGCCATTCTGAATACCTCCTTTGACTGGAATGGTATCAGGCAATCCTATATTGTGGCCACTGAAAACGACGCATTAAATGGTGTTTCCATGCTGTTCGGACATTTGCTGACTAATACTGCACAGATTTTTTCTGATGTCAGAACCTATTGGAGCCCGAGTGCTGTCAAACGTGTGACCGGACATAAACTCTCCGGAAAAGCCCAACATGGTATTATTCATCTGATCAATTCAGGACCCACAGCCCTGGATGGAACAGGTGAGCAGACCCTTGAGGGAAAGCCGTCCATGAAACCATTCTGGAAAATCACACCCGAAGAGGCCGAGAAATGCCTGAAAGCCACTCGCTGGTACCAGGCCGAACTGGAATATTTCCGCGGTGGCGGTTTTTCAACCCAATTCCTGACACAGGGGGACATGCCTGTCACCATGTCCAGAATCAATCTGATCAAAGGATTGGGACCGGTCCTGCAAATTGCCGAGGGGTATACCGTGGATCTTCCTGAGGCTGCGTACGAAAAACTGAATCGCCGCACCAACCCCACCTGGCCGACCACCTGGTTCGCACCGATTTTAACCGGTCAGGGGGCATTTAAGGATGTATATCAGGTCATGGCGAACTGGGGAGCCAACCATGGCGCCATCTGTTATGGTCATATCGGGGATAAACTGATCACCCTGGCCGCGATACTGCGTATTCCGGTGAACATGCACAATGTCTCCAAAGACCGTATTTTCCGTCCATCCGCATGGAATGCGTTTGGTACAGAGAACCTGGAAAGTGCCGATTATCGGGCGTGTCAAAATTTTGGTCCGTTATACGGATAAACATGAAGCATTCAATCTTAGTTAAAAAACGGAACCATGCGAGAATACAAATCATGGTTCCGTTTCCCTGTCTTAATCGATTAAATGACGCCATGGGCCTTCAGACTGAATAGATATCATATTTGATGATCTCTTGATTCATCAAACAGATTCTCTTTTTATTAAATATAAGATTTTTTTCTCTGCGCCCTCAGCGTCTTTGCGGCTTTGATTAAATACAGAGTTTCATTAAATACAGGTTTATTAATAAAAGGGCAACCTCATGTCTTCAGTGAAATACATTGCTGCTGATTTTGGTGCGTCGAGCGGCAGGATTATGCTGGCCGAAATGGATCAATCGATCCGGCTAAAAGAAATCCACCGTTTTCCAAATCATCAGATTCTGAATCTGGGACATTATCAATGGGATCTTCTAAGTCTTTTTCACGAACTTAAAACCGGTTTGTCAAAGATTGCCAATGCCGTTCACTGTGAAATTGCAGGGATCGGTGTAGATACGTGGGGTGTGGATTTTGGATTTGTGGGACGCAATAATATCATTCTTGGCAATCCCTACTGTTATCGGGACAGCCGATCGCAGGGTATGATGGAAAGCGCTTTTAAAAAATTCTCCAGGACCGGAATCTATTCTGCCACCGGTATACAATTTATGGCGCTCAACTCGGTGTATCAGCTGTTGAGTATGGTGGAATCCGGGCATCCGGTTTTGGATGCTGCAGAAACCCTGCTCTTCATGCCCGATCTGTTTCATTTTCTGATGACAGGTGAACGAAAATCTGAATATTCCATCGCCTCCACATCCCAATTGCTCAATGCACAGTCCAGACAATGGGATAAGGACATCTTTGAAACCCTGAATCTGCCAGTGCATCTGATGGCTGACATTGTCGATTCAGGCACTGTGATCGGCAATTTAAGGCAGGAGATCCGTGAAGAAACTGGCCTGGCTGTAAAGCAGGTCATTGCCCCGGCTTCCCATGATACGGCCGCTGCAGTGGCTGCTGTGCCTGCGTCTGATAAAAATTCCTGGGCTTATCTCAGTTCTGGAACATGGTCATTGCTGGGTGTGGAGCTTCAGGAGCCGCTCATCAATGCAGACACACTGGAACGGAATTACACCAATGAAGGCGGTGTTCATGGGACCATCCGATTCCTGAAAAACGTGACCGGCATGTGGCTAATGGAAGAATGCCGCAGGAAGTGGCAAAAAGATGGGAATAACTCTTATGAATCGCTACTGAACGAGGCGGATCAAAGCCCGCCTTTTCAAAGCCTGCTTAATGTGGATGATCCGGATTTCATGAACCCGCCGGATATGGTCAGCACCATCCAAGCATTTTGCCGTCGGTCGAATCAGCCGGTTCCTGAAACACGGGGACAGATCATCCGCGCGATTCTAGAGAGTCTCGCGCTGCGTTACCGACAGGTGATTGAGGACATTAACCATCTTCAGGGGAAACCCATTGAGATCCTGCATGTGGTCGGCGGGGGCTCTCAAAATGCCATGCTTAATCAGTTTACAGCGGATGCAAGCGGTGTTCCGGTGATAGCCGGCCCCGTCGAGGCAACCGCTCTGGGCAATGTCATCACCCAGGCAATCGCGGCTGGTCAGCTCGAATCAATACAACAAGGCCGTGAACTCATAGCCCGGGCCATTCCGGTCCAGCATTTTCAACCGTTGACAACCGAACGCTGGGATGAAGCCAACCATCGGTATCAGGATATCATGAACCAATGATGGTTATTTACAGATTAGTACTTTTTGATATATCAGCATCTGGTCGGCTCTCAAATGTTAACTATAGATCATACTATACGATATCAGAGGCAAACTTTTTGCTCACATCTGCCGAATCCGATACCCACGATTCCGCAGAATATCGATCAGGCTGTCTTCGCCGACGAGATGTCCGGTCCCCACGATTATCAGGGCGTTCTCCTTATTTTCGATCATCCGTTCCACATGCTGCGCCCATCGTTTATTCCGTTCCTTCAGCAGAATTTTTTTCAATTCAGGATATTCATTCATATGCTTGTTCATCACAGAATCAATGATCGCGACCTGTCCGGTTTTCCAGGCCTTTTTCAACCGTAAAAATTCAGATTCGATTTCATCGAGGGACTGCATGGCTTCCAGCACAATTTCGTCTTCCAGTTCATCATCCAGCGCATTAAAACACCGAATCTGGTCATCAATCGTTTCCATACCCCTGACCTGCCTGCCGTCCGCTTTCGCCCTACTGTAAAAATACCGATCAACACCGTGCTGCTGGCTAATTCCCAGGGCATTAAATTTGGCTATGGTCAGCATAGTGGCAACCATCCAGGGTTTTAAACCGCTCAACAAATCAATCTTGATCCCATATTCCGTCAGTTCACGGGAAAGCATTTGATAAGTCGAATCGGAAAGCACATCTGCCAGCGTCCGGTCTTTCAACATACCGGCCATCATGATTTTTTGCTGCGCACTCACAGAAGATGCACTGTCCATATCCACTTCAAAATAAACAACTCTTGATTGCTCATAGGCATTTTCAATACATGAATCGAGCGGATAATCTGCATTGCTGAGAACATGAATCGAACCCAGGAAGTAAAGTGTGCTTTTCCGGGAAGAAAGCAACCATAGGCAATGTGGATCCTTGCCATATAAAAGGGAGAGATGTGAAAGTAAAATACAGATTAAAAATACACTAAAAAATGTCTGAATATTGTTATTACACATTTTATTCATCATGCACTCCTCGTTTTTATCGTCATTCATTTTAGATAATTTGCCGAACAATGTCAATTCAAAAATAGTATCCGGATGACGCATCACCTAATTCAGTTGCTTTTATCGATATAATTTTGTATGATCTTTCTATTGCCTGGATGATACGGCTGGTTTTAAAATAATGGCCCATCAAGTATTTATCCGAAATGGGAAAATGCTTGTGTTTTTCTGAATGAAAAACCATCATTTCAGTCATCCTCCCAGGGTACAGAATTTTGTGTCCAGTTTATAGTGGAATGAATGATCCTTTTTTCCATGAATCTCAACTGCCACTTATGATATTGATCAGAGGAAAAAAACATGTCTGATTACGATATTTTTTGCTACGGAATGGTGACTCCCAGCATCGTCCATCTTTTAAGAAAAGATTTTCAATATCCCAGACCCAATGAATACGCTGAAATCGAGCGGTCCTTGCCCTCTGTTGGAGGTGAAGCTGTCAATTCAGCAATTATATTGTCAAAGTTGGGGATCAAAACCAGGCTTGACGGAAACTGGCTCAATCCGGGCCGTGCGGACCAGGTTCGGCAACTGCTTGAGCCATTCGATATTGATATCTCCCGGCTGACCGAAAAGAATGGGTATGGAACCGAGGAAATTGTGATTACAGATATAAATTCACGGACTGTATTTGGCAACTATGCCGCCTTTCATTCCGGAGAGAGGCAGTGGAACACGCCCAGAGAATCGGATATCCGCGACGCAACACTCATCGTATTGGATCCTTATTTCAGGCAGGAATCGTTACTGGTTGCCGAAATATGCGCAAACCATAAAAAATCATTTGTCACCCTGGATTGCCGGTACGACAGCCCTCTGGCACAGCAGGCCGAAGCCGTGATCATATCTCACGAACTGCGCAACGAGGCCTATCCGAATTCAAATATGACAGATATTTTTAAAAAATATCAGGAAAACTGCAGAGGACTGATTATTTTTACATTCGGCAGTAACGCATTATGGGTTGCCCGTCAGGGACAGCCCCTTCATGAATTCAAACCGGTTCAAATCACTCCTGTGGATACGACCGGTGCCGGTGACGCTTTTCGCGGAGGGATTGCCTATGGGCTGTTCAAAGGATGGGACGATGCAAAAACAGTTAAATTCGCCTGTGCTGTATCAGCCTGCGTCTGTCTCACCATTCCCCACACTCTGAATGCTCCGGATCTAAACGAAATCCTGGAATTTATGGAAACCTATCAACAGGAATAGCTCTTCACTGTAATAATTGGTTATACCTTGCATTTTAATGGCGTTTACTAAATGAATGGATCTTCCATGACCTCGTACAAAAACGTCATTTTCGATTTCAACGGTACTCTGTACTGGGACACATTCTATCACAATCGGGCCTGGGACAAATTTTTAAAAAACTATGATATTCAGATTTCAGATAATAAAAAACGTGTGATTATTTACGGTAAAAATAACGAGAACATCCTGCAGGAGCTCTTTCATCATCATTTAACCGAACCGGATATGCAGGTCATGATCCATGAAAAAGAATCAATTTATCAGCATATTTGTCTGGAGCATAAAATGGAGCTGGCCCCCGGCGCAACGGATTTTCTGAACTTTCTTGTCTCGCGTGATATTGCTTCAGCGATCGCAACTGCGTCAGAAAAAATGAATGTCGATTTCTATGTACAGCATCTGAACCTGCATCAATGGTTTGGTGAAAAACAAATCATTTATAATGACCGATCATTCAGAAGCAAACCAAATCCGGATATTTTTATTCTGACAATGAGAAGGATAAACGCGAATCCTGAGGACACAGTCATTTTTGAGGACTCTCTGGCCGGTATCAGAGCCGCCGAAAAAGCCGGCGCCGGAAAAATCATCATTGTCGATTCGGATGGTCAGGATTATGGAGACATTCCTTATCAGATCATCACCAGCTTTGAAGAGGTTAGCCGGCACCTGTTTTTACCGGAATCTGATGAAAGCCTTTAATTGCAACTTGAACGGTTCTGTAAGAAAGGGAATATTATATATGGCATAATCCGGTTTTATATAATTAAAAATATTTTCAAATGGATCATTGGGAATAATCCCATGTTTTTCACCGTGAATTAACCGTTATTCACTAAAATAGCAGAAAAATTATTGATATAATTATTTAATTGGTTGGAATTCAATTGATTATCCTGTATAATATAATACCCGTCGGGTCAACACGGATGTTGCCTGTCAGTATACAATAATAGGATCGAAGGCTTTTACGGTTGAAGGTTCTCAGCCATATAACGATCAATTGAATGATCTTATTAACACTTTCATTTTAATAAAAAAAGGAGTCCACACATGAAAAAATGGAGCATTGTTGTATTGATATTCTGTTGCATTGCAACAGCAGCTGCCCAGGATATCCGGATTGCCTGCGTTGGCAACAGCATCACGCAATATAAAACTCCCTATCCTAATTTTGATCCGAATTGCTATCCGACTCAGCTCGGAATTTTACTCGCTGATGGATATGATGTTCATAATTTCGGCGTATCGGGAACCACCCTGTTAAAAAATGGGGATCTGCCCTACTGGGATCAGCAGGCATTAACAGACGCCCTGAATTTTGAGCCGGATATTGTCACGATTATGCTGGGCACGAACGATTCAAAACCCCAGAATTGGGCGTTCAAGGAAGAATTTAAAGCGGATTATATTGCCATGATCGACACATTTCGCTCATTGCCATCCAATCCGGTAATATACGTGTGCCTGCCTTCGCCTGCCACCAGCTCAAAATATTCGATCAGCGGGGATACCATTGCGAACGAAATCATTCCCATTCTGAATGAAGTGATTCAGGAAAAAAATACGGAGATGATCGACTTTCACACCTATTTTACTAACAAGGAATATTTTTTCTATGACGGTATTCATCCGAGCGAGGAAGGCTGCTGGGAATTTGCCCTCTATCTCTACTCAATACTCAAATCCGAGGGAGCTCCGGAGGTGCAGACAATCACCGAAGTCAACCTCGCTTTGAATAAAACAATATTATCCGTTCAGCCATACGAAAACCTGGATCGCATTGTGGATGGCAGTATTCACACGATCTGGCACGGGAACAGCGGCGAATCGATCACCATTGATCTGGGCGCTGTTGAATCCGTGGATATGTTTCAGATGATCTATCAGTCTTTCGTTCATTTCGGTTATACCATTGAAGGCAGCGAGGACAATGCAACCTGGCAGACGCTTGTAGATGCTTCAGACAATCCGGATACTGAAATTGCTGCAATCGAACCTGTTGAATCCGTTGACACAAGATATGTCCGGTTTACCATAAATTCGCTGGATCCGGATGTTGATCAAGTCAAACTGGGTGAGATCAAAATATTACAGACAGCACCGATTCACGCACCGGTCATCGTTTATGAGGTCGCCAGAATTGCGTCAAAATATGCGAGACTGGATTTCTATATCATGCCAAGCGTGCCGGATGGTTATATCAAGTACAGTTATGATACGCAGACCGAGGATAATTTTGTATACGGTATCGGATACCAGGACATCGAGTTACGCGAATCCTCAGAAATTATTCAATTTGACACTCCCAAGTATTATATCGCCAAATATTACAAGGATCATTATGAAGTTTCAAGCGATACAATGAAATTTGAATATTCAATTATTTCGAACGTTGAGACAAAGACAGACCTATTACCCGGTCAATGGAACCTCCATCAGAACTATCCCAATCCCTTCAATCCATCCACGCAAATTCAGTTTGAATTAGGAAAACCGTCCAACGTCAAATTAACCATTTATAACAGCCGGGGTGAAAAAGTCAGAACCGTGCTCAATCAATTCTTAAAAGCCGGCTCTCATATCTGTCCGTTCAATGCGAACAATTTGCCGTCGGGAGCCTATTTTTATACACTCGAATCAGACGGGCAGCAAATACATAAACGGATGCTTTTGATCAAATAGGCTCAGGATCAATCGATGAAGGCAATGATTCGAACCGTGCTATTTGTATATGCTTTCCATGCATGCTGGAACGCTCCGGCCGTTCCCGGCCAGATGAGAGTTCCATGTTTGATTGGCGATGGCATGGTTCTGCAGAGAAGTGCAGCTCCAATCCCTGTCGGTTCCCAATACGGCTATGGCGGTGACCATTGATCTGGGCGAATGGAATGACATTCATCCTTTGAATAAAAAAGACGTGGGCGGGCGACTGGCGCTTG